>Ga0316217_10000294_pt1 | contig 72604 bp, 50 predicted proteins | sample 1anoAmetaG_FD_203633 | JGI IMG/M metagenome (GOLD analysis project Ga0316217, IMG submission 203633) | Freshwater microbial communities from Trout Bog Lake, Wisconsin, USA - 1anoA | ecosystem: Environmental > Aquatic > Freshwater > Lake > Hypolimnion/Profundal zone | place: USA: Wisconsin... | reverse complement strand
TCAGAGTAAAGCCGTTGCTGCCGGGATCGCAGGACATCGTGGTAATCGTCCCCTTGGCGACCCGGATTCCATCCGCATTGTAGAGGTAACCCGTCTTCGCGGTGTATCCAGCTATCGGTGCGCTTTGGACCGCGCAGATGCGGCCTTCGGCGTCACGCCCCGTTGACGAAGACCTGTCAATGGGGGCCCCGGTATTCCACCCCATTGACGAAGACCTGTCAATGGGGGCCCCGGCATTCCACCCCATTGACGAAGACCTGTCAATGGGGGCCCCGGCGCGGTAGGTGTCGTAGTTGGCGCCATCATTGAGCACGTTGCCCGCCTGGTCAGAATCCAACAGGAAACTATACAGGGCGCGGGGTGGGGTTCGTGGACTCCCAGCCATTTCACGATGAGACTGTGGAATGGATGGGGAACCTCAGGGTGTGGGTTGGTCGAGGACGTGGGGTTCAGGCAAGTGGAAGAGTGAACACGAGCCGCGTTGATTGAATTTCTATTTGGATTGGGCGGTTCGGCAGGCAGAACAGGCTGCGGAAAAAGGCCGGTTTCCAAGCCAAAAGCCCGAAAAGCATACCTCAGGGGCTAAAGCCCGCGTTGAGGTTATTGCGTTTATGTACGGGCTGAAGCCCGTACCCTTCACCGGAGCGAGTTTTTCCGCAGCCTGTGAAGTTATGCCCTTGTTACAAAGCTTTGTGCTGTTTGCGTGTGATTGAGTTATTCCGCAGCCTGTGAAGTTATGCCCTTTCAAAAATGGCGGATCTTTTGCATGGGCAATGTGGCTGATAAGAGACCAACTTGGGCGAGGACGCCCACGCCACAGCCGGCCGGGAGGCCGGCGTTACAGTCCCGCTCTTTTCACGACTGCTCTCGGCCACCGTGTGTTGTCCGTCCACCGACAGATTTGCCATCCACTCACAGACTTGTGATCGGACTTACAGAATTGTTGTCCGACCACAGGCTTGTCATCGAACCTGTCTGTCATGCCGGGGAGATGGCGGTTTGGACCGCGTTGTGCAGGGGCTCGCCGTTGATGTAGCGGCGCAGTTCTCCTGCGGCGGTGTGCATGGAGCGGGGGCCGAATTGCGGGCTTGAGCCGGCGATGTGGGGGGTGATGAGGAGGTTGGGGCAGCTCCAGAGCGGATGCCCGTCGGGAAGGGGCTCGGGCTCGGTAACGTCCACGGCGGCGCGAATCCGGCCGGTATGGAGCGCGGCAACCAGCGCATCCGTATCCACAATGGGCCCGCGCGCGGCATTGACCAGCAGCGCTCCCTGCTGGAGGAGGGCAAGCTGGGGGGCGCCGATGAGATTGCGGCTCTGTGCAGTCAAGGGCAGGATCAGCACGACCACCTGGGCCCACGGCAGAAGGCTGTCGAGTTCGCTGACGGCGTGGACTTTTGGATTGCTGCGCGGGCTGCGGGCGACGCGCATCATATCGACGTTGAAGGGCGACAACATCCGCTCAATCTCTTTGCCGATGCCGCCGTAACCGACCATCAGGACTTTTTTGCCGGTCAGCTCCTCGAGCATGACGGGCGGATAGAGCGGGCGCGCGTCTCCGGTGAGTTTGGCGTAATGGGCGGGAATCTCAAAGCGGCGCTTCCACTGCGCCGATTGCTGGATGCCCTGGTAGAGCGGGAAGTACTTGAGCATGGCGAGAATGGCGGACAGGGTCCACTCGGCGGTGGCGATGTTGTGCGCGCCGTGGGCGTTGCAGATGGTGACGTGCGGGCCTACGGTGCCGGGAATCCACTCGGTTCCGGCCATGAGCGAAAGCACGAGCCGGACGCCGTGCAGATGCGGCCAAACCTTCAAGGCCCGGGTTGGATACGGGTCGGGAATCCAGACGTCGATGTTCACGTCGTGGTCAAGGGAATCCGGGAGGGCGATGAACTCGACGCCTTCCGGAAAACTTTTCAGCAGATCGGACTCGATGGTCGCAGGGTATCCAACTCGCAGCATGAGCGCCTCAATACACATGTTAAACGGGGAGTGGCCGGGATAGCTGGTAGCCTAGGTCTATCCAGCGCGGGCAAGAGCAGTCTGATTTGAGCACCGCTGAGTTTATCCATGCGTCTGAAGACACAAAAAACGGATTCCCAGCACCAACTGGCCCTGAAGCTGCGCGTGGAGCAGAAGACCAGGCCGGGGGTTCTTTCCTGGGAGCGCCAGCGGCTGCTGATTCACGCGGCGAAGACTGCGCTGGCGGCCGCGCTGTGCTGGTGGCTAGCGGTGCACTTTGGGCTGCATGACGGCTACTGGGGCTCAATCAGCGCGATTATCGTTTTGCAATCGAACGTGGGGTCGACGGTGAACGCCTCGCGCGATCGCCTGCTGGGAACGGTGATCGGGGCGCTGCTTGGCTTTTCGTTCTCGATGTTTGGCGAGCTTCCGTGGAACTACATTCTCGCCGTGCTGGTAGCGGTGATTGTGTGCGGCCTGCTGGGGTTGCGCAGCAGCTCGCGGCTGGCGGGAGTGACCATCACCATTATCATGCTGGTGCAAAAAACGGGGTCGCACTGGACGATTGCGCTGGACCGGGTGGTCCAGGTTCTGCTGGGTATTGTTGTTGCGCTTGCCGTGACCACGCTGGTGCTGCCCGACCGCGCGCGGCTGAGGCTGCGCGATGGACTGGCGCAGGAATTTCTGGTGCTGGGGGCATTCTTCGAGGCGATTCTCGAGGGATTCCGCGGCGCTCCGGCTGAAAATTTGCCTACACTGCGCGACGATGCGCTGGCGCTGTTGCGCGGCAATAATCAACTGCTGGAGTCCGCGCGGAACGAGCCCTCAGGCGGCAGAGGCTGGCGCGAAGGATTGGCCATGCTCTCGCAGTTTGGGCGGTCGCTTTTTGACGCGCTGGTGGCGCTGGAATTTTCAGTCAAAGACAGCTACGAGGATGGATATGCGCTGCAACTGGAGCCGGCGCTGGGGCACCTGGCCGTGGATATTCGGACGGGCTTTCACCATGTGGCCAGCTGCATTCACGGATGGCGGTTCAACATTCCGCCGCCGGGACTGAACCTGGAGCAGGACATTGCGGAGCTGGAAGCGCGCATGGACGCAGTGCGGCACACGGGCATCGGGTTTTCACAGGCAGAGATTTTGCGCGCCTATGCCGTGCAACTGCATCTGAAGCAAATTGCGCGATTGTTGCGGGACTCGCGCGTGGAGACGAGCCGCGCCATTGGCGATGAGCTGGATTAACCCTTAAGCGAAAAACTTTCGCAGCGCTTGCACGCAGTCCTCAATCTCCTTGAGCGAGAGGGCGTAGCCGAAGCGCAAATGTCCCTCGCCCTGCGCACCGAATACCGAACCGGGGATGGTAGCGATGTGCGCCTTATCGAGAAGGATCTGAGCCGCGATGCGGCTGTTCTTGTGTATTTTTTCAACATTGGGAAATGCGTAGAAGGCGCCTGCCGGCAGAGGGCACTCGAGGCCTACTTCATTGAGGCCGGCAACCAAGAGATCACGGCGCTTGCGATATTCTTCACGGCACAGGGCGATTTCAGTCTCGGGTGTCTTGAGCGCCTGGATCATGGCGAACTGCACCGGTGTGGGGACGCCGTTGGTGGAGTAGAGCACGATTTTGCGCAAGCCGGTCATGAAGGGCTCTTTGGCCACCACGTATCCGGCGCGCCAACCGGTCATGGCGTAGGTCTTCGAAAATGTGAAGGAAGTGATTGTCCGCTCTGCCATGCCGGGCAGAGAGGCAATGGAAACGTGCGTACCTTCATAGACCAGGTCTTCGTAGGCCTCGTCGGCAATCACAACCAGGTCGCGCTCGATGGCGAAGGCCGCTACCTCTTCCGCCTCAGCGCGCGTAAACACAGCGCCGCTGGGATTCTGCGGCGTGTTGTAGTAGATGGCGCGCGTTTTGGGAGTGGAAAACTGTTCCAGCGTATTGCGGATGCCGTTGCGGCGCGCGGTGATTGTAGGCACGAGCAGCGGCCGCGCCTGCGCCCCGGTGACGAGGTCGCTGATGGGCGTCCAGTAAGGCGAAAAAATCAGCGCGTCGTCCCCGGCATCGAGCACGCACTGAAAGGCAGCATACAAGCCCTGCATACCGCCGACGGTTGCGAGCACTTCGTCGGGGGTGGCTTGAATGTCATTTTTTGCTGCAAGCTTTTGCGACAGCGCTTTGCGTAACGGCAACGCGCCGGACGACTGCGGATAGTGCGTCTGGTTCTCAGTGAGCGCTTTGATCGCGGCGTACTTGATAGCCTCAGGCGTTTCAAAGAAAGGCTCGCCCATGTGAAGAGAGTGGACCTGAAGACCTTCCGTCTGCAGTTCCAACACCTTGTTGCGGATTTGCACGATGTCAGAGAATCCAACTTCATCCAGACGCTTTGCCAGACGGATTCCGCTTTGCTTGTTTGTCATAACTCTTGCCTCCCTTAATAACACGATGGCGGAAAGCTCATTACAGTATCTCCCATGCCGGTTTCAGAATCGTCCGAGCGCAGGCAAGCATTCCTCCAGAAGCGTCCAGCGCATCAAACAGCGAGCAGCTCCGTGTAAACCGCCATGCCTACGACGGCATCGGCGCCCAACGCATCCAAGGCATCGACTTCCTGCTGACTGCGAATGCCGCCGGCGACAATGAGCTGCTTGCTTGTGAGTTTGCGCAGGCGCGCGGCTGTATCGATGGGAAAGCCCTGCATCATGCCTTCGCCGTCGACGTGCGTGTAGAGAAATGCGCTCACGTGAGGATCGAGCTGCGGAATCGCATCATCGGGAGTGAGGGCCACCTGCGCCTTCCATCCCTTCACGGCGATCTTGCCGTTCTTGGTGTCGATACCGGCGACCACGTGGTCCGCGCCAACACTTGCGGCCAGCGATGCGGCGAACTCTGTATTCACCGTGCCTTGTTCAGAGAAGAACGCCGAGCCGATAATGACGCGCTTTGCGCCTGCATCGAGGACCTGGCGGGCGCGCTCGATGGAGTGTATGCCTCCGCCAGCCTGGACGGGCAGCCGCCTGGCGATCTGCGCGACCAGAGCGGAGTTGTCGCCCTGGCGCATGGCCGCATCGAGGTCAATCAACTGAACCAGCGGGAAGCGCGCAAATTTTTCAATCCAATATTCGAAGTCATCAAAGGCCAGGCGCAACTTTTCGCCCCGCACCAACTGAACGATGCGCCCGCCCAGCAAGTCGATGGAAGGAATCAGCATGGCAACCTCACGGAAACGCCGGCCTTGGCCAGCTCCTGTTTGAGCGAACGAGCGCTCGATACGCCGAAGTGAAAGATGCTCGCCGCTAATGCCGCATCGGCTTTGCCGCGCCCGAAGACATCCACAAAATGTTCCACCGTTCCAGCGCCGCCGGAGGCAATCACCGGAATGCCGACCGATTCGCTCACCGCCGCGGTGAGTTCACAATCGAAACCGGTGCGCATGCCGTCAGAGTTCATCGAGGTAAGGAGAATTTCGCCTGCGCCGCGGTCTTCCGCTTCGCGCGCCCACTCGACTACGCGCCGGCCCGCCGGCTTTCGGCCGCCCTGGACAAAGACCTGCGCATCGCGGACCGGATCGGCGGCATTTGGATCGCGGCGTGCATCGATGGCGACAACGACCGCCTGCGCGCCAAAGCTGCGGCCGATGGCGTCAATCAACATGGGGTCTTTCAACGCCGCGGAGTTGACGCTGACCTTGTCTGCGCCCGCATCGAATACTTGCGCCGCATCGTCCGCGGTGCGGATGCCGCCGCCAACGCAAAAGGGGACGAACAATTCGCGGGCCGTACGGCGGACGGTGTCAAGCAGTGTCTGGCGGCCTTCATGCGTCGCGGTAATGTCGAGCAGCACGATTTCGTCGGCGCCTTCGCGTGCATGGCGCGCGGCCTGCGTGGCGGGATCGCCCGCGTCGATGAGGTCGACGAACTGAACACCCTTGACGACGCGGCCATCATGGACATCGAGGCATGCGATGATTCGCTTGGTGATCATTTTGCCCCCCTGGCTTGCCATGCGAGAAAGTTACCGAGAATCTTCAGACCGGTTGCACCGGATTTTTCAGGATGGAACTGCACGCCCATCACGTTGCCGCGTTCCACCGCGGCCGCGAACGGCTCGATATAGTAGCTGGTGGCCGCAGTCTCGGGTGTGACCGGGGCTTTGTAGGAATGGGTGAAATACACATATTCTCCAGGCTCAACGCCGGCAAGCAGACGCGAGCCATCGCGCACTTCAAGCGAGTTCCAACCGACGTGCGGGACTTTCTGGGTGCTTTCAGAAAAGTGAGTGCATGGCTCGGCAAAATGACCAAGCCCAGGCTGTGCGGGCGCTTCGCTCGATCCTGCGTAAAGCCACTGCATGCCCACGCAGATGCCGAGGAAGGGAACGCCACGCGCAATGGCCGCGCGAATCGCGGGGGTGAGGCCGGTTGCATCGAGCCGTTCTGTGGCCTGAAAATGACCGACGCCCGGCAGCACGATGCGCTCTGCGGCTTCAACGATCGCGAGGTCGCCGCCGGTGACGACGGTCTCCGCGCCGAGGTGGCGCAGCGCCTTGAGCACCGAGGTCAGGTTGCCGGCTTTGTAATCAATCACGGTTACGCGCATCACAGCAATCCTTTGGTCGAGGGCAACATTCCGACCAGTTGTTTATCTTTACTGCAAGCCACGCGCATGGCACGCGCGAAGGCCTTGAAGATGGCCTCGATCTTGTGATGATTTGAGCGGCCGTACATGGTCTTTACGTGCACATTGGCGCGTGCACCACGGGCGAAGCCCTCAAAAAAATCGGTGACGAGTTCGGTTTGCAGATCGCCCACCAGGCGCGTGCGGACCTTGGTGTCGACGGCGAAAGCAGCGCGGCCGCTCAGATCGACGGCGGCAATGGCGAGGGTCTCGTCCATTGGCATCAGGAAATAACCGGCGCGGAGGATGCCGCGCTTGTCGCCGAGGGCGCGGTCGAAGGCTTCGCCCAGGGCAATGCCTACGTCTTCGACGGTGTGATGCTGATCGACGTCGAGGTCGCCATCGCACTGGAGATCGAGATCGAAGGCACCGTGGCGTGTGAACAACTCCAGCATGTGATCGAAGAAGCGAATGCCGGTTGAAATCTTGTATTGTCCGCGGCCTTCGATTGTGAGGTGGAGCGCAATTTTCGTTTCAGCGGTGTTGCGCTCAACAATGCCGGTGCGTGCGCTGGTTTTGGTTGCGGAGGACTTTTTCTTCGTAGTCGTCATTGCGCCTTCCCTCTTTCAGTCTGCAATGTATTCAATGCCGCATGGAGCGCCGAAGCGGCCTGGCGCATCTGCTCGCGCGTTCCGATGGTGATACGCACGCGGCCTTCACAGCCCGGATCGCTGGAACGGTCACGCACCAGCACGCCGGCGGCGCGCATGAGGCGCACAAACTCCGTGTGCTGCGCGCCGATGTCAACCAGGATGAAGTTGGCGCGGCTGGGCCAGCGGCGGAGTTTGGCCGCATCGAGCACAGCTTCGAACTCGGCGCGCGCGGCAAGCACCTCGCTCACGTACCAATCGAGATAAGCCGTGTCTTCAAGCGCAGGCGGCAGGCAGGCAAGAGCAAGCGAGTTCACGCTGTAAGGCGAGAGAACGCGCCGCACCCAACGCATGAGCTCGACTGGACCGGCAAGCAATCCGAGACGCAGACCGGCTAAACCATAGGCCTTGGAAAACGTCCGCGCAACCATCAGATTGGGAACAGAACCGACCAGGTCAATGACTGTTTCGCCGCAGAAGTGAAAGTACGCTTCGTCCACCAGCAACACAGCGTGCGGCGCACGGCGCGCAATTTCAAGAATCTGCGCACGGGTGGCTATGGTGCCCGAAGGGCTGTTGGGATTGGCGATGGCGATGATCTTGGTGCGGGGCGTGATGGCGGCGAGGAGACGCTCGAAGGGAAACTGCAAGTCGTCCGCGGCGAGAATGGGGACGACGCCGGCGTCTGTTGCCGATGCGTAGACCTCATACATCGTATAGGTCGGCACGGGGAGGAGCAGTTCGTCACCCGCTTCAAGAAATGTTTCGAAGAGCACGTGAATGGCTTCGTCCACGCCATTGGTGAGAGCCAGTTGCTCCGGCGCGACGCCAAGATGAGCGGCGACGAGGGCTTCTACCGGGGCGCGTTCCGGATAGCGCGTGAGATGACCGGTGGAGATGCGCGCCAGGACTTCACTGACCCTGGGCGAACAAGCGAGGGTGTTCTCATTGAAGTCCAGGCGCAGTGTGTCGCGGCAGCCGAGGGGCGGGTGATACTCCATCATGGCCTGCACGCGCGCGCGGGGTGATGGAATTACTACGGTGGGAGTTTCAGCCACGAGGCCTCCTCTTGCGCAGACGTAAGCGAATGGCTTGAGCATGGCCGGTGAGCCCTTCAGCCTGGGCCAGCAAGGCAGCCTGGGGCCCGAGCGTGCGCAAACCCTGCGCTGCGTACTGCTGCACGGTAATGAGCTTGACGAAGTCGTTCACGCTGAGGCCGCCGCGCACCCGCGCCATGCCGCCGGTGGGCAACGTGTGATTGGGGCCGGAGATGTAATCGCCCATGGGCTGCGCGGACCAGCGGCCCACGAAGACCGAGCCAGCATTCTGGACCCAATCCAGATCGGTGGCCGCGTCCACGGTGAGATGTTCGGGCGCAAGACGATTGGTCATCTGCCGCGCCGCGTCCACGCTGGCCGCAACAATCGCAAGACCATTGCGATCGAGCGCCTGGCGCGCGATGGAGTTATCGCGGCTTTGCAGCTTGGCCTCGGCGATCACTTCTTTGGCCAGATCGAGGCGCGTGGTGATGAAGACGGCGAATGCTTCGGGGTCGTGCTCGGCCTGCGCCACTATGTCGCTGGCAATATCTGCCGCGTTGCCGCGCTCGCTGGTGACAACAATTTCAGTGGGGCCGGCAAGCATGTCGATGGCGCAGTCAAAGGCCACCAAGCGCTTGGCCGCGGTGACGTAGAGATTGCCCGGACCGACAATTTTGTCCACACGCGGGATGCATGCGGTTCCGTAGGCCAGCGCGGCCACGGCGTGCGCGCCGCCAAGGCGATAGAACTCGGTGATGCCGAGCAGGTGCGCGGCGGCGAGGGTTTCCGGGGCAGGCTTGGGGGACACAACCACGATGCGCTGGACGCCTGCCACCTGCGCGGGAATGGCCGTCATCAACAGCGTGGAAGGGAGAGGATGGCGGCCGCTGGGAACATAACATCCGACGGAGCCAAGCGGGCGCACAAGCTGGCCGGTGGTGAGACCGTCAAGCGTCGAGTCGCTCCAGGATTCGGGCAATTGCCGGACGGCAAAGCCGCGAATCTGCTCAGCCGCGGTGGATAACGCCTGGCTCAGAGCGGGATCGAGGCTTTTCCACGCCGCGGCCATCTCCTGCTGCGTGACGCGGAGAAGAGATGGACCGGCGAGCCCATCCAATTGGGATGCATAGCGCAGCAACGCGCGGTCGCCGCGTTTACGCACGTCAGCAACGATGCGTTTGACCGCGGGCAGCACGGCATCGAGCGCCGCGCCGCCACGTTGTTCGAGAGCGGCAAGAAGTTCTTCTGCCTGCCGCGCTCCTCGTCCTTTGGTACGGATCAGTTTCATGGTTCGCGTCTCACTCGTTCCTGATGCCTACAACACGACTTTGTTCAGCGGATACTCCACGATGCCCGTGGCCCTGGCCGCCTTCAGACGAGGAATGACATCGCGCGCCACACCCTCTTCGACGATGGTGTTGACCGCGACCCACTCGGAATTACTCAACTGGGAGACAGTGGGCGAGTTGAGCGCGGGCAGCACGGCGAGAACGGTTTCGAGGTCTGCGCGTTTGACGTTGAGCATGAGGCCAACCTGCGATTGCGCATCGATCGCCCCACGCAGCATGAGCGCAATCTGGTTGAGCTTCTCGCGCTTCCAGGGGTCAGCGAGCGTGGCCTTGCCGGCGATCAAGTGGGTTTCGCTCTCCATGACGGTGTCAATGATTTTGAGGTGGTTGGCCTTGAGCGAGCTACCGGTCTCAGTGACCTCGACGATGGCGTCGGCCAGGGTGGGCGGCTTGACTTCCGTCGCGCCCCAACTGAACTCGACCTTGACGTTTACGCCCTTGGCGGCGAAGTAGCGCTTGCTGACTTCCACCAGCTCCGTGGCGACGATTTTGCCTTCGAGGTCTTCAGCCTTCTCGAATCCGCTGCCCTCGGGAACGGCCAGCACCCAGCGAACCTTGCGGCGGCTCTGCTTGGCATAAGTAAGCGTGGTGACGCTGGTGACGTCGAGGCCGCTCTCGACCACCCAGTCGATGCCTGTCAGACCGGCGTCGAGGACGCCGTGGTCCACATAGCGCGCCATCTCCTGGGCGCGAATCAACATGCACTCGATCTCGCTGTCGTCGATGGAGGGGAAGTAGGAGCGCCCGTCGGCGTAGATATTCCAGCCGGCGCGCTTGAAAAGAGCAATGGTCGCATCCTGGAGGCTTCCCTTGGGGATGCCGAGTCTGAGTTTGTTAGCCACGAGTTACCTCTTTCTGATTGTCTGTGCCCACGGGCAACGGTTTGGTGAAACAACTTACGGTGCCTTCGTGGCACACCAGTCCATCGCCCTCTACCACCACGCGAAACAGCAGCGTGTCGTTATCGCAGTCGGTTGCGGCGGAGATGACGCGCAGGCGGTTGCCGCTGGTCTCGCCTTTCATCCACAGCTTCTGGCGCGTGCGGCTCCAGAAGGTTACAAATCCGCTCTCGAGCGTCTTGGCGTAGCTGACGGGATTGAGGAAACCCAGCATCAGCACTTCGCCGGTGCGCGCGTCCTGCACGATTCCCGGTACGAGGCCATCCATCTTGTCAAAGTCGATTGTTGCTGTCTCGTTGCTCATTCTTTTCCTTAGTTATTTCGGGTTCCTATTGAGATTTTGGATTTGAAGCAAGAAAAAACCCGCTGGCGTTGGTCGCCGGCGGGCTTGGGTGTTTCTTAGATCTCTCTGGCCGATTACTTCAGGCCATGACAGTCCGCCGGCATGGAGGTTCCATGATGGTGGTGATGACCGTGATGGCGGCTAATCTGCATCTGTTTAGACCATAATGGCAAACCGGGTGGGGTGTCAACCGTAACTTCATTGCATGGTATCGCTCAGGGATGCTGCACGGTCTGAGCGACTTGCGCCAGGTCTGCCCCTGCCGGCTTATTCTCTTTTTGCAGCAAGTCAATGACATGCTGATACAAACGGTTGCGCACGACGAACCGCTCCGATGCGCGGGTCACGTAGCGGACCCGGATGTCGATGCCGGACTCAGACGGACGCAGATTGACCACGGGAGTTGCGCTGAACCGGTTAAGTCCATCCACGCGCGAGCCGCGTTTCCACTCATGTTCGGCAATGCGCGAACTGTCTTTTGTTTCGTCCAGCACTGCTTTCCGGATATGTTCGACCAGCGCCTTGGTGCAGACGGATGCGGGTATGGCAACTCTGATCTCGTCCCACATCCACTGCCCGGAGGTGGCAAAGATAAAGAATTTTCCGCGAATGGCATAGCTATTGAGGATGGTGATGGAACGGCCGGTGGGACGTCCCTTCTCCGCCGAATCCCCGGTTTCCAGCAAGGTTGTGCTCATGAGGCCAACTTCAGTCACCTCTCCGCCGACCCCGTCAATCTCAACCCAGTCGCCCACGCGAATGCCGTTCTTGCCGATAAGAACGAACCATCCCAAAAACGCGAGGATGAAATCCTGGAGCGCGATTGTAAGCCCAGCAGTGGCAAGGCCGAGAATCGTGGAAATTTGCCGCGGCGTACCGAAGATGACGAACAGAATGAAGAGAGCTCCGAGGACTTGTATTCCCAACTGGAGGATGGTGCGCAGCGTTTGCAGTTGCCGCCGGTCAAGAGCCGGATGCTCCATGAGACGCCGCACAAGCGCGTCAGAGAGCACTACGCAGAGGAGGATGAAGACGATCAGCGCCAAGGACTGCAGGGCCAGGTGCAACACGATGCGGTGTTGCAGAAGCACCTGAGCAGACCACTTGCCGTACACGGCGGCAAGTTGCTGCCCGGTCAGCATGCGATCGTCGTAAAGACTGAGAACCTGGCGTTCCTCGCTTCTTTCCTTTATGTAAGCAAGTGTGGCGGCACGATCCGGCGAATTGCCCGCGGATGCAGCGGCGCCTGCATCCGCCGTGGCCTCAAGAGTGTTATGTTCAGCTGTCAGACTCGCAACATCGGATTGTGCCTGCAGCAGGGCCACCTGAATCAACTGGTAGCGGCCGCGTTGATTGATCCAAGCTTTTACCCGGCTAGCCAGCGTACCGTGCTGGGTGGCGGAAAGAACCGCGACCTGGCCATCGCCGTGTGGCGCGCTGTCATACTTTTGCATCGCCGTTTCATGCGCCGTCAGTTCGCTTTGAATCTGAGCGCGGTTGTCGCCAGACGCCCGCGCAAGATCGAGCTGTGCATCGTCAAGCTGGTCGGAATCAAGACCAAGTTGCGCTTTAGCAATTTCAAGATCGTTGTTTCCGGCGGTTGCCACACTGCCGACTTTTGCCGGACGTGCGGAGGCGCCGGAAGCGGAGGTCAGGCTCTGTACCTGCGCCTGGTCGCTCTTAACGAGTTGTTGGAGCTGAGCAACTTTCAGCGAGAGAGCAAGCGCATCGCCCGTGAGGTTGCGCCGCTCTGCCTGTGCGCTGGCCAGACGCAACGCCGAAGCGAAGGCCTGATCCACTTCGTGATCGGCCAGATGTTCCGCCTCGTGCGCGTATTCGGTCTCTTCGGCGGTCACGGCCAGTGCCGCCAACGCCTCGGCAGTCTGCCAGGGGCGAAGATCGACGAGGGTTTTCTGGTTGTCAACAAGTCCTCGCGCCTGGCCCTGTCCGGAGAGGAAGGGTAGATTGGCCATCGAGTCGCGCGTGGTCCAGGAAAATACCAGGCATAGACCCAGCAACACAACCAGCGCCAGGAGGAAAATGCTTCTGGCGCGACCTGAAATGTGATCGCGAACGAAACTGCCGGCACTGGAAGCAACGGGGGGGATTGCCATCCATCGATTGTTGCAGTTCAATTGCCTTTCTGTCGTTCAAAAGAGGACATTCCGGCCTTTGTCTGACGCACGAGGGGAATTTGAGGAAGGGAACTGATGTGAACGAGATGCGCATGCTCTCAGCCACATATACCCTTATGACCTCTGCCTGCATTTGAGGCCGGTTTTTGCTCCCGGCTTGCGGTCGCCGCGGGACGAGTGGAGAATGGAGCCGTGCGAGTACGGATTTTATCAGCGGCTTTAGCGATTGCGATTCTGTGCGTATGCCCGGCGGGAAGGGCGCAGTACGGAGACCGGGACGCCAGTGGAAACCCTAAAACCTCTGCAAAAGCTCCGCCGCCGGAGTTGCGGATCGACATCAACCACGCCAGTGTCGACGAGTTGATGAAGGTGCCTGGCATGACCCGCAGTTGGGCCGGACGCATTGTGCGTAACCGGCCCTACCGCACCAAGAACGACCTGGTGGAGCGCGGCGTGGTCACCGACCAGGTCTTCGAGCGGATTCTGAATTACATCATTGCCCACCGCGACAAGCAGTGATTGCCGATTACGCTTCGGCCGGCGGCGGAGTGCGGTCGCCACGCCTGAGCAGCCTGCTCAAGATGACATAAAGCACGGGAATGAAGAACAGGTTGAGCACGGTGGAAAGCAACATGCCGCCGACGATGGTGGTTCCCACGGAGCGCCGCCCCAAGGCGCCCGCACCGGTGGCAAAGACCAGCGGCAAAATGCCCAGGATGAAGGCGAACGAGGTCATGAGAATGGGCCGCAAGCGGAGTTCCGCGGACTCAATGGCCGCTTCGGCGATGGACCGCCCCTTGCGGCGCAGTTGCTCGGCAAACTCGACAATCAGAATCGAGTTCTTTGCCGAGAGGCCGATCAGCATCACCAGGCCGATCTGGCAATAGACGTCGTTCACGAGGCCGCGCAGCGACACCAGGCCAAGCGCGCCCAAAACCGCCATGGGCACGGCCAGAAGAATGATGAAGGGCAGCGCGAAACTCTCGTATTGCGCCGAGAGGGTGAGATAGACGACCAGAATTCCCAGTCCAAAGATGATCAGCGCCTTGCCGCTGGACTCGATCTCATCCAGCGTCAATCCCGTCCATTGGAAGGCCATGCCTGGCATCATTGTCTTTTTGGCGAGATCTTCCATGGAGGCGAGGCCCTGCCCGGAACTGTACCCTGGCGCGGGTGAACCGTCGATCTCGACAGCGCGGAAGAGGTTGTAGTGGGTAATGACCGGCGGGCCAGAACTCTCAGCAACGGAGGTGAGGTTATCGAGCGGGATCATCTGGCCGGATGCAGACCGAACATAGTAGTTGTGCAAATCTTTTGCAGTCATGCGGAAGGGCTGATCGGCCTGTACGAAGACACGATAGGTGCGATTGTTGTAATCGAAGTCGTTGATGTACTCCGAGCCCATGAACACGCTGAGCGTGCTGGTGATCTGCGAGAGCGGGATATTCATCGCCTTGGCTTTTTCGCGGTCGATGGTTACTTGCATCTGTGGATCGTTGGCTGAAAAGGTGGTGAGCAGCCCGGTCAGATCCTTACGTGAGCTACTGGTAGTTACAATCTGGTGCGCGACCCGGTCCAGGTCGCTGAGCGTATTGCCTCCCTGATCCTGGAGCATGAACTGAAAGCCGCCGTAGCTGCCAACGCCCTGAACGGCCGGGGGCTGGAACATGGCGACGAGGCCGCCATTCGGAGCAAACATGAGCATTTGCAGCTTGGGAGAGAGGTCGGTGACGATGTCGGCGGTCGAGTGGCCTTTGCCGCGGCGCTGATCGGCGGGCTTGGTACTAACAAACATCATGCCCGCGTTGGAAGCGCTGCCGGCGAAGCTGAAGCCGATGATGGAGAAGGAACCACTCACATCCTGGTTCGAAGCGATGATGGCCTCTGCACGGTCAGACAAGGATGTTGTGTAGGCCAGCGAAGAGCCTGGAGGCGCCTGCACGATCACCATTATGTAGCCTTGATCCTCTTGAGGAATGAACCCGGTAGGAACATGCTGGTACATCCATGCCGTCGCGCCGAGCCCGCCAATGAAGACCACCAGGAGCAAGTAGCGCAGTTGCAGCGCGACATGAATGGACCTGGCGTACGAGCTGGCCAGCCACGTGATTGCCGCGTCCGCGCCATGAATGAAGGCAGCGAAGGCGCGCGATACCGGGCGGATGTGCAGAAAGTCCAACTGTTTGGGACGATCCTCTTCGCCGCGCAGGAACATTGCCGACAGGGCAGGAGAAAGCGTGAGCGCGTTGAAGGCCGAGATGGCGATGGCAAACGCGATGGTCAGCGAGAACTGCCGGTAGAGGATGCCGGTGGTTCCGGGAAAGAAGGAGACCGGCACAAAAACGGCAATCAGAACCAGCGAGGTGGCAATGACCGCGCTGGTGACCTCACCCATGGCGCGCGATGTGGCCTCGTGCGGGTCGGAGTGCTCCATGGCGATGTGCCGCTGCACGTTCTCAATGACCACGATGGCGTCGTCGACGACCAGTCCCGTGGCCAGCGTAATGCCGAACAGCGTGAGGGAGTTGATGGAGAAGCCGAAAATCTTGATGAAGGCAAAGGTGCCGATCAACGAAACCGGAATGGTGACGGCGGGAATGATGGTGGCGCGCCAGTCAAGCAGGAACAGGAAGATGACCACGATGACGATGAGGATGGCCTCGACCAGGGTCACCAGCACTTCGCGGATGGAGTCGCCGACCACGGTGGTGGAGTCAAAGGCGATGGCGTATTCAAGCCCCGGCGGGAAGTTCTTTGCGAGCTCCGCAAGCGCAGCTTTGGCCCGGCTGTCCACGTCGAGCGCGTTGGCATTCGACAGTTGCTCCACGCCGATACCCAAAGCTTCGTGCCCGGAGTATTTGAGCGTTGTGCTGTAGTCCTCGGCGCCCACCGCAGAGTGGCCCACGTCCTTGAGCAGCACCAGGCCGTTGGAGGAGTTTTTGACGATAATGTTGTCGAATTCCGCGGGACTGGTGAGCCGGCCCACGACGCGCACCGGAATCTGGAAAGCCTGCTTTGCGTCCGAGGGGGGCTGGCCCAGCTGACCGGCAGGAATCTCGACGTTTTGCTCGCCCAACGCGCTCACCACGTCAGTGGCAGTGAGGCCGCGGGCAGCCAACCGCACCGGGTCAAGCCAGACGCGCATGGCGTACTTGCGCTCGCCGAAGATCATGACATCGCCGACGCCGGGTACGCGCTTGAGCGCGTCCTTCACGTAAACGTCAAGGTAGTTAGAAATGAACTCGGACGAATAGCGGCCATCGAGCGTATAAAAGCCAGCGCCAAAGACGAAGTTGGAATTGGACTTGGTGATGCTGATGCCGGTGGAGTTGACCGCCGACGGAAGCCGGCCCTGGACACTCGCGACACGATTCTGTACATCCACGGCGGCAATGTCGAGGCTATAGCCGGTCTTGAAGGTTGTGGTGATACTGCTGGTTCCGCTGTTGGTGCTGGATGAGCTGATATAGCGCATTCCCTCGACGCCGTTGATGGACTCTTCCAGGGGAATGGTGACGGCCTTTTCGACCGTGTCTGCATTAGCACCCACATAGTTGCAACTCACCTCCACCTGCGGCGGCGCCAGGGTGGGATACATGGCGATGGGCAGGTTGGGAATGCAAATGGCTCCTGCCAAAATAATCAACAGTGCGCACACCGTCGCAAAAACCGGCCGATGAATAAAAAAATCGACAAACAAGAGTTGCCTTCCTTTTCGCTAGAGCGGTTCTCCATCTGCATTGGGGAGAAACCACATCCGCTGAGTACCATTAACTTGAGTACAAATCCGCTCTGCTTGACGCCTGAAACGCCACGGAGGCTGGAGAAACTTCCTTGTTAAGGGCGCAATGACCGCAGCTTCCGCGATTGGTTATTTGCCGAGCGGCACAACCGGCATGCCGTTTACCAGAAACTGAGTGCTCGACACGATCACCCTGTCGCCCACGTTCAATCCCGAAGAGATGGAGTAAGTGTTGCCCACGGTATCGCCCAGCGTGACTCCGGTCTGGTGCGCCATAAAGTGACCATTCTGCTGCTGGGCTACGAAGACAAAACTCTGCCCGCCCTGACGCGTAACCGCAAGCACCGGAATGACAGCCATGGGCGTGGTGCTCCAGATGACCCGCGCCTTGATCATTTGCGCGTTGCGCAGAATTTCCGGCGTGGCATGGACCGGGGCCTTTACGAGAATTCCCTGCAGCGTACTGTCCACCTGCGCGGAGAGAAAGTCGATTTTAGTCTTCTCAAGGAGTTTGCCGGTGTTGTCCATCAGGTCCACGTCGAGCCCCTTGCGCACCTGGCTGGAGCGCTCCGTGGGAACGTAGATATACGCCTCGAGATCCTTGTTTTCATCCACAGTAGTCAGTGGGGTGGTTGGGGAGATGGCAGGCGAAACCAGGTCGCCCACATGCACCGGAATGTCGCCCACCACGCCGTCGAACGGCGCCCGGATGGTGTAGTAGGCCAGTTGCTCCTCCTGTGTCTTGCGCGTCTCGACGGCCGACTCGTAATCCGCTTTGGCGTTGTCGTGAGACTGCCGGGCCTGGTCGTAGGCGTCGCGGCTGATGACGCCCGCTTCAAACAGCTTGCGCTGCCGCTCGATCTCAAGAGCGTTGTAATCGTAGACGGCTTTCTTCTGCCGCTCCGTGGCGCGCGCGGAAGCGACAGCGGCGGTTTGCATCCGCGGGTCGATTTCCATCAGCACCTGGCCAGACCTAACGTGATCGCCCGAGGCGACGCGAATCCGGGTCAGCGCCCCCTGCACCATCGGTACGATTGAGGCGGAGCGGCGCGACTTGATGGTGGCCACATACTCACTCAATTGCGGCACCGGGGACAAGGAGACGGCTACCGTCTGTACCGGCATGCCCTGCATCGCCGGCCCAGCCGGAGCGGCCGGTTTATTTTTGCAACCCGTGGCCGCCAGTCCTATCAGGACCAGGCAGCCGATCCCCAAAATATGTTTCATCGCGCTATTTCTCACTCGATCATTCCTTTGTCCAGGCCGGTTCGGCCTTGTGCTCCGGTTGGCGCCGGATTGCATGCGATGCCGGGTTCGAAGACTGCTCGATGAGCGACAACTTGCGCCGCTGCGGGCGATCCCGGCCGAAAAGTGCAGCATCAGCCCGTGGAAAACTGATTACGTCTCTTGCTTATCCGTTCAAAACTAATTTTTGAACGAAACGAGCCTCTTGCCATTGTCATATACGGTGGAGACCGGAGTCCTGTTCCAGATCACACGATTTGGAGGGACTTCGGCGGCAATTTGAAGGGTGGCAGGCGCATCGCAGGAGAAAACCTCCAGCGTATCGCCCTGAGACCAGCAGGCGGTGACTTTCGTAAGGGATTCGAGATCGCTCCTGCCACCGTGGCGCAGATAGCTTCCATCGCTCACAAAATATCGCTCGACCGCCGCATCGGCGGAAGAAGGCCGGCTGAGATGCAACAGATATGCGTCGGTCATCCAGTCTCCAATTTGAATGCCGCTGCTGGTGTGAATCGAGCCGTTGATGGCGCGCAGGTTCAGGTAGGTCTCCTCCAAGGAATGCTGTGTATTCACGCGCACGCCTACGTAGTTTTCGCCTTCAAGGATTTCGAACTTCGGTACTGCCGCAGGATTCAGGCAGATGGCGGTAATGAACTGACGCGATCGCGCTGCTTCCTCGGGATAGAACGCCAGGTAGGGCACCTTCCTGTCGGGATTGTGATCTGCCAGGCCGATGTCTTCCCGATGCCTGTTGGCCGGGTAGAGCATATTTACAACGGCTTCAGCAACGCCGTTCTTGAGCATAACGCCGCCCCCGGAATCGGCCGTGTACTCCCCGTCATAGTGCAGGAGCCAATCCATGCGGCCCGCCGTGTGGGCGTGCACATCGTCGATGACCAGAAAAACATCGCCGCTCCAGAGCCACTGGCGGTAATTACGAGAAAACCAGCGGGCCATGGGGCCGGTTGCATCCGCATAGACATACTTCATGCCGAGTCCGTCGATGAGGCAGTGCATCTGGCCGGGAAACTTGCAGCCCCGGTCAATGTCTTCATCGGGCTGGCCGGCGCCGTCGAACAGAATCACGTTGTGCGCCCGGCTCTGACGGTAATAGGTGGCGTACTCCGGACGGCCGTAGCTGCAGGTTCCAGAGTCAATGATGAGCGGCATGCCCTGCTTGAACAGAATGAAGGACCCGGCGTCGGCATGGGCATGGTTCCAGGTGTAGCCCGATTTCATGGCCAGGTAGGTTGCGTCGTCTGCCCACGAAGAACGCATCGTGGCCCAACCCATGCGGGGGTAAATGACGGAAGTGGGCGCATCTGTGTGTACCGCAGGCTCGGGGTGTTGCCGCAGGAGCGAAAGCAGTACGCCCTCCGGATGGGTATGCACATGCTGGAGATATCGGCTGGAATCCGGAGTGGCAAGACCACAGGCAATGAGCAACAGCACGGTTGCCGAGGAGTCTGCCGCCAAGGACGCGTCGTCGAAGTTGGTGGAAAGGTAGCCATTTTTCGTGGGGTAAAGAGTCTGCAAGAAAAAGGTGGCCAGGTGGTCGAGCGGCTCCATGTGCGCCGCCTGCCGCGCAGGAAACGTGTTTTGCCAGGCAAACCGGTAATGCAGATACTCCGATACGCCGTAGTTGGTGTAGCCGACGCCTTCATAGGATGGACCGGAACGCTCAAAGGTGGGCATGCGGTTCTGCAGCACATTGCCGGGATAGTTGAACCATTGCACGTACCCGGCATCCACCGCATCGATCCAGCCCTGCGCGCGCGGGTCGTCGCCCAGCAGCGCAAGAGCGCACAGGCCGGCGCCCGCCACGCACACGCCCCACCAGTTATGCCCCATCGAATCGAAGGAATGGACGCGCGCGCCGGGCAGGATCCAATCGTCAAGCGTGGGCAGAACGGCCAGACGGATCATGGCATCCGCAATCGTCTTCCGGTCCGCGGCGGAGAGAACATCGCGCAAGGCGTCGTAGCCGGCGGCGTAACCGAAGCTGAATTTTGTGGTGTCCAACTCCGAATGCCATTGCGGAAAACGGTCCGCCAGCCCCGGGCCGGCCCAGCGGACATACTTGGCGTAATAGAGGAGAGCTTCGCGGAGTTTGTCCGCATAGCGTTTATCGCCAGTGAGATGAAACAGCAAACCGAGCGTCAGCCCCATCTCAGTAATCTGATTTCCCGGCGTGGCGTAGTTGGCCTGCTGTCCGCCACCGATCTCCGCCACCTTCTCAGGAACCAGCGCCGCTGCCAGCAACTCCTTGCCACGCTTTTTGAGGGCTGCGTCGGCGTTCGCGTCCGACGCCAGCATGTGGCGCATCCGGCCCAGAGATGAGGCGTTATAAAAGAGCCGTGGACGGCGTTGACCCCGGGCAGCAACAGGCTTGGCGACCGGGGAATCGCCTTCGACAGAGCCGGCCAGCATGGTGGCGGCCCCGTAAATTGCCGGGCTAGCCATCGCCATGAGCTTGATCAGACTTCGCCTGCTGATGTCATTGAATGAATGCATGGATTCCAATCTTGCGAACCGGAAATTCCAGATCTGGCATTCCATACTGTCAACGCCGAAACAGCAATGCCGAACCAGAAATCCCTATGAGCGAAAAGTCTTCTCTATATGACGCCTGGAGCCGGGACATCGACGCAAAAATACGTTCTATGCGCTACTTTGCCTCAGCTTGAAGCAAGTCTGTGAGGCAGTTTGGAGGATAGCCGGTTCCGGTGTAGGCGCCTTCTGACGCATGGCAACAAGCCGCCTGCCGCGTTTGCCTCCCTGCTCAGGGATGCTCTCCTTTTTGACACAGGCACCCCGAATTGGTAGCCTTCATAAGGGCGCACTCGGCTGAAGCAGGCCGCTCATGGGCCTCCAGAGCGTCCCCGTCGTCTAGCCCGGCCTAGGACACCGCCCTTTCACGGCGATAACACGGGTTCAAATCCCGTCGGGGACGCCAAATAGAATCTGAGATATACAGTAATCGCCAAGATTTGGCGTGGGTACAGATGGGCACAAAAATGCTCCGCAACTTGCGCCGCGGAGCGAGTCAAATACTGTGGCTGTGCAGCGATTCGCGCAAAGTTCGTGGGCACAGATGGGCACAAACCGCTACGGATATATGCTATTTCTTTCGTGTCTCCCTGCCGACCAAGAGCCGTACAACCTTCGTCTGAGCCCTTCGCTTCTTGTCAGTTATCGCCTGAGTGTACGTGTCCAGCGTCACCCTGGCGGAGGCGTGACGGAGCAATTCCTGCATCACCTTGATATCGGCCCCGGTGGCGCGCAGCAAGGTCGAATACGTGTGGCGGAACGTATGCCATCCTAATCGGCCACTGATCCCGAGGTTGATCGCGATGGGGCGGATGATCTTCCGCATGATCGGTTGTCCCCAATATGGCAGGCGTCCACCCGAATTCACACTAGCGAACACCCAGTCGTCGTCAGCGCGGTAGTGGGTTTGGGCACGCCATACTTCTAGAGCCTCGGCTAGACAGTCGTCCATCGGAATGGGTTTCTGCGAGGCCTCCGTTTTGCATGGACCAACGACTTGAAAGACGATTGAGCGGGTCACGCTGATCTCATGCCGATCGAAGTGAACGTCACCCCATTTGAGCGCAAAGAGCTCGCTCATCCGCAGACCGGTACCCGCAGCCATCAACACGAGCGTTCTCTCTCTTAGTGGCAGCGCCTCAATCAACCTTCGTACTTCAACGGAAGTCAAAACAATAGGAATCTTGTTGCGTTTTGCGCCCTGCCGCACGAGTCGAATGGGATTCGTGTCGCAGATTCCGTGGCGGACCCCATGATTGAACAGCATGCTCATCAGGTTCCGAAGCTTGGCACAGCTCGCCCTCGCAAGGGGCAGAGATCGCAGCCAAAGCTCCACTTCTCCGGCTTTAAGCGGTTCGGTCGGGTGTTCACTCCAGCGTGGGACGATCCACTTCCGAAGGTTGCCTTCATAGCTGGTTCGCGTAGAGAAGGTGCGCCAGGCGAACTCAGTTCTAAGCTCGCACTGCCGGAAATGCTGCACGAGATCTCCGATCGTAATTGCTGGCTGGGTTGATTTCACGTTTGGGTTGATTTCGATTTGGAGAGCGGCGACAGCCCGTCGTGCCGCGGACTCATCTGCGATTTGGTCTGTTGGACCAACGACGATTCGACGGTGGCACCGTGTACCGGTTGGTCCCGGCTCGCGCCATCTGAACTCCCACACTTCAGAATGGCTACGCCGTACTCTTCGTACCAAGCTTCCATTTTGCATGAGTGCTCCTTTCGCGGACCGCCAATTTCTGGGGTCCTAACGGAGCATTTTCCGCGCATATCGGGCGTGGGGCACAAAGGTTATCGCCTTCCTGCGGAAATGCCCGATAGAACCGCGCACGCAGCCCGACCCCACCGACCCTCAGAACACACACCGGCACTGTCAATGCCGTTCCTTGCTAGACTTGCTTTATTCGGAGAATCGTACGATGTGGGAGATCTATGCGGTATTCGGATTGGGAGGCCAAACGCCTAGTACAGTCTGGCCGGAAGCGCGAGTTCGAAGCTCATCTCCGCTGATCCTGCAAAGCTCGTGCCGATCGATTCCAAACTCCGAGCCTGGGATGAACGGAAGTCTCCAGCCAATTGTGGTTTGATTTCGCTGAAAATCTGACATTCTCGAGCGTTCAGATGAATTCTCATCCTATTCCGACTCTGAAAATCGATCGGCGTTGCCGTCATGCTCCGCATATATTTCTGCGATGTGGGGTACCCGCAACTTTCTTCCGGCATCACCGGCAAATCATCTCGCAGCGGAATTCATTCCGCCAGATCTGCCTTTCCAAGTTTAGTCATTAGTTCTACCAGGGTCTCTCGTTCTCCGAAGCTAAGCGGTTCAAGAATCCTGTGCGCGATCTCAAGCTGATGATGCTCGAAGGTCTGGCGGAGAACTTTCGCCTTTTCGCTCTCTCGTACAACGACCAGCCGACGATCTTGCTCGGACCGTGAACGCTCGATGAGCCCCTTTGTTTCGAGTCTGTCCACCATTCTTGTGACCGTGCTGAGCGGAGCACGAAGACCACTTGCCAGATCCGTCATTGTTGTCTCGGGCTTATTTCCGAGGATGAAAAGCAGAGTGATCTCCCGGACGGACAGCGATAGTTCCGGGAATGGATGTTCGATGGGCTGACGCAAGAGCCCGACTAAGACCCTCTGCAATTGAATAGCCTGCCGGGCAAAGCGGGCCTCGGCACTGGTGTCTTGCAACGGCTCGGCGGTCATATATTGCATTATGCAAATATTGCTAAACGCTGTCAAGGCAATGATTCCAAGAGGAGAACCGTAGTGGGACCTCTCCAGCAAGAAGGGAGAGAGCGCGGCTTCCTATCGTTCGCAACGAATCCCCCATATCTTACTCATAATAAAATGCATAATACGTTGTCAGTCGCATGATTTCAGTTTGCGCAATGGAGGAGCTTGCCGTACTAAAACAAAACTTGTATTATACAACTATTGCATCTCGTAAATACGGAAGTGTAGTCCACATGTCTGCTATTAAACCGTTCTTATCCCTGACTGTCGGTTGCCTCTCTCTCTTCTGCATGGTTGAAGCTGGATGCAAATCTGGTCACCCCAGTGCGCCGATGGGCTCAATGGGTGCACCAAGCGTGTCCGTGATAGCCCTGGAGCCACAGCGTCTGGCGCTTACCACGGAACTTCCCGGCCGGGTCTCAGCCTATTTGACGGCAGAGATTCGTCCTCAAGTCAGCGGCATCATCAAGAGCCGCCAGTTCAAGGAAGGTGCGCTGGTCCGAGCAGGCCAGGTGCTTTACACAATCGATTCGGCACCGTACGAGGCTACTCTGGCGCAGGCCAAGGCCACACTCGCCTCAACTGAAGCGAGTATTCCGGCGCTCAAGGCAAAAGTCGAGCGCTATCGCGACTTGCTAGTTGTTCACGCGGTTGGCCAGCAAGACTACGACGACGCGCTCTCGTTGCTTCAACAGGCCCAGGCCACGGCCGAATCCAATAAAGCGGCCGTAGAAACGGCGCGCATCAATCTTTCATACACGCCCATCCGGTCGCCAATTACGGGTCGCATTGGCAAGTCGGAGGTGACTGTAGGCGGACTGGTGAGTTCGTATCAAAGCACCGTGCTTGCAACCGTACAACAGATCGAGCCTGTGTACGTGGATGTAGTGCAGTCGAATGCCGAACTTTTGCGGCTGCGCCGGGATCTGGAAGCCGGAAGCATGCATTCCGATGGTTCGGCCCGGCACAAGGTCAAACTCTATCTGGAAGATGGCTCGCTCTATCCGCAAGACGGTACGTTCGAATTCCAGGATGTCACGGTCGGCACCAGCACCGGTTCGGTGACGGTGCGCATGACCTTTCCCAATCGAGGCCAGATTCTCCTGCCGGGAATGTATGTGCGGGCGGTGGTGGAGGAGGGCATAAAGCAGAATGCGATTCTGGTTCCGCAGCAGGCGGTTAGCCGCGATTCGAAGGGAACCCCTTATGCGTGGGTCGTCAATAAAGATGGCAAGGCGGAGCGCCGCGATCTGGAACTCGATCGCACCGTAGGCAACCAGTGGTTAGTGAACACAGGGCTGAATCCTTCCGATCAGGTGATTGTCGAGGGCGGCGACCGGGTACAGATGGGAATGCCAGTGCATGCAGTGCAATATCAGCAATCATCCGGACAGCCTGCGCAGACTTCGAGAAACCAACTTTCCGTGCCGGCCAACCAGAGAGCGGGCGCCCATGTCTAAGTTTTTTCTTGAGCGCCCTGTTTTTGCGTGGGTCATAGCCATCGGCATCATGGTGCTTGGGGCGCTGTCAATTTACCTGCTGCCAATTGCTCAATATCCCCCCATTGCGCCTCCCTCGATTGCAATCACTGCGAACTACGCGGGCGCTTCGGCCGAGACGGTAGAAAACACCGTAACTCAACTCATTGAGCAGAAGATGACCGGGTTCGACAGCCTGCTGTATATGTCGGCGGTCAGCGATTCGTCCGGGCAGTCGCGCATCGAGCTCACCTTCAGACCCGGCACCGATCCCGATCTGGCCTGGGCGCAGGTACAAAACAAGCTCCAGCTTGCGACGGCCAGCCTGCCGACGACCGTACAGACATACGGAATGACGGTCAGCAAATCGACGCGCAATTATCTGATCTTTGTGGCGCTGGTCTCTGAAGACGGTAGCATGGACGGCGCCGACCTGAGGGACTATGCGCAGTCGAATCTGGAGAAGGTGATTGCACGCGTGCAGGGAGTTGGCGAAGTAGACACGATGGGGTCCCAGTATGCCATGCGTGTCTGGCTCAATCCCGACAAACTGAACCAGTACAACATGTCGATCTCCGACGTTACCACGGCACTTAAGAACTATAACGTGCAAGTGTCGGCGGGCCAGTTAGGTGGTGCCCCCGCTGTGCCGGGACAACGCTTGAATGCAGCCATCATGGTGCAGGACCTGCTGAAAACGCCAGAGGAATTCGCGGCCATTCCGATCCGCACCAACACCGATGGCTCGGTGGTGCGCGTGCGCGACGTAGCGCGAACCGAGATGGGCACCGAATCCTACGATGTCGATTCCACTTATAACGGGAAGCCCGCCGCCATGCTGGCCATTCGGCAGGTCTCCGGCGCCAATGCTCTCGATACCGCCAACGCGATTCGCGCCAAGGTGGCCGAAATGAGCCGCAACTTCCCGCATGGCATGAAGGTCGTCTACCCGGTCGATACGACCCCGTTCACCAGGGTTGCTATTCGTGAAGTGGTCAAAACATTGCTTGAGGCGATCGTACTGGTCTTCTTCATCATGTGGCTGTTTATGGGCAATATTCGCGCCACATTGATCCCTACCATTGCCGTCCCTGTGGTCCTGCTGGGAACCTTCGCCGTGTTGAATGCTTTTAGCTATTCCATCAACATGCTGACCATGTTTGCCATGGTGCTGGCTATTGGCCTTCTCGTCGACGATGCCATCGTGGTGGTCGAAAACGTGGAGCGCGTGATGAGCGAAGAGGGCCTGTCGCCACGCGAGGCCACCACAAAATCGATGGATCAAATTACCAGCGCCTTGGTGGGCATCGCCCTGGTTCTGTCCGCGGTATTCGGGCCAATGGCGTTCTTCTCCGGATCGACGGGGATCATTTATCGCCAGTTTTCTGTCACCATTATTACTTCCATGCTGCTCTCGGTGATCGTGGCATTGATTCTCACACCTGTTCTTTGTGCCACGTTGCTGCAGCCGGTTGAGAAGGGCGCTCCCGTTCGCAAGCGCAGGTTCTCGCCCTTGCGCAGCTTTCTGCAAGGGTTTAACCGGCTCTTTGACGCAATACGCGAACGCTACGTAAAGATCGTCGAACATTCGTTCCACAAGCGAGCCTTGTACATTGTGTTCTATGGGTTGCTCGTCCTGGTCGTGGTGGTTCTCTATCGCCGGCTGCCGACCGGCTTTCTGCCCGAGGAGGATCAGGGATCGATTGTCGCTTCAATCGTGCTCCCACCTGGGTCGACTCAGGAACAAACGCAGGCTGTGGTCAATCAAGTCTCGCAATATTTGCGAGACCACGAAAGCGAATGTGTTGAAAGTGCAATGTCCGTGGTCGGCACCGGCATGGGAGGTCAGGCACAGAACCAGGCGATGTTCTACGTCCGGCTCAAGGACTGGGAACTGCGTAGGCGGCCCGATCTTTCAGCGCAGGCGCTTTCCGGACGCGTCATCCAGCACTTCGCAACTTTGCGGTCAGCTCAGGTGCTGGCTTTTCCGCCGCCCGCTGTGATCGAATTGGGAACGGCCACCGGTTTTGACTCGGAACTTGTCGATTCCGGCGGCCTGGGCCATGACCAACTGATGGCGGCCCGCGATCAGTTGCTGGCCTTGGCAGCCAAAGATCCGAAGCTGGTGCGCGTCCGACATAACGGACTCGACGACGTGTCCCAGTTCCGCGTGGACGTGGACTGGAACAAGGCCGGAGCCCTGGGACTCTCCCTGCCGGACATTCACGATGCGATTTCGACTGCCTTCGGCAGTGCTTACGTAAACAACTTTGTAAGGGGCGGACGTGTCAAGCGTGTTTTCGTGCAGGATGACGCGCAATACAGAATGGAACCCGAAGACTTGAACCGGATCTACGTCCGCAATGGCTCCGGCGAGATGGTTCCTTTTTCCGCCTTCGCTTCGGCGCGCTGGTCTTTTGGCTCGCCGCGCATGGAACGATTCAACGGTTTTCCTTCGTTGAACATCACTGGCGAGCCGGCTTCGGGCGTAAGTTCCGGGGACGCAATGAACGCTATGGAAAAACTTGTGGCCAAGCTTCCCAAGGGACTCCACCTCGAATGGAATGCGCTCTCCTATCAGGAACGTCTCTCTACTAATCAGGGACCGATGCTTTATGCATTCTCTGTTCTGGTCATCTTTCTGTGTGTGGCAGCTCTCTATGAAAGCTGGACCATTCCAATCGTAAACCTGCTGATGCTGCCACTGGGCGTCTTTGGAGCGCTCATGGCGACGTCGTTGCGAGGCCTGTCGAACGACGTTTACTTTCAGATCGGCTTTCTGACCACGCTCGGACTCTCCACCAAGAACGCAATTCTGATTATCCAGTTCATCAAGGATCAACTTCGTCAGGGTTATGGCTTAACCGAGGCCACTCTGGCGGGGATTCGTATTCGCTTTCGCCCAGTCATCATGACTTCTCTGGCGTTCTTCTTCGGCACCCTCCCTCTTGCTCTTGCCACCGGTGCCGGTGCCGGAGCCATGAAGGGCATCGGCACCGCGGTGACGGGCGGCATGTTGTCGGCGACCTTTATCGATTTGATCTTTATTCCGTTGTTCTTTGTCATGATTTCACAACGCTTTGGCAAGAAGCAGCCGCCACCGGCGAGTGCAACGGCCGAACCTGTGGAGGCGCAATGAATCCGCAATCCACTTCCATCTGCTTATTGTCGCTCGTGCTCTGCGTGAGTCTGAGCGGCTGCGTTCCACACAAGCAAGCCTACCGGCAGCCGGCCTTGCCCACCGCACCCGCCTGGCATACCAGCTTGGCAGAGGGCGAGGAGCAGGTCAAGACCGGTGCTCCCCATGCAAGTGAACTCGCTTGGCAGCAGTTCTACACCAACGACAAACTTCGTCAACTCATCTCTCTGGCTCTCAAGAACAATCGCGATTTGCGTATAGCAGTTCTCAACGTAGAAAAGGCGGAGGCTCAACGCCGCCTGCAGCGCTCCAGCCAGTTCCCGGAACTGGATGCCACCGCCAGCTCCAGCAGTTCCCATACGCCGGGCGCAGTCCAGAGCAGCGCAATCGGCGGGACGATCCCCAGCACCACCTATACAACCTACTCCGCTGGAGGCTCGGTCTCTTCCTGGGAACTCGATTTCTTCGGACGGCTTCGCAAGTTGACCCAGCAACAGCAGGAACTGTATCTGGCAAGCGAGCAAGGACGAATCAGCACGCAGATCTCTCTGGTCGCTTCCGTCGCCGCCCAGTATCTGACCGTTGGAGCCGACCGTGAAAACCTGCGTCTCGCCCAGGCCACTTACGACTCGCAAAAATCCACCTACGATCTGATTCTTCAAAGCCGGAACCATGGCATCAAGTCGGATCTGGACGTAAGCGAATCGCTCAGCCAACTGCAAACAGCACACGTCGACATCGTCCAGTCCAAGCGCCAGTTGAACGAGGACGAAAACCAGTTGGAGATACTTGTTGGCGCCCAGGTACCGGCAGACCTTTTGCCAGATGGGCTCGTTTCACCGGACGGATTTCAGGATATCTCCGCGGGACTCCCTTCCGACGTGCTGCTGCACCGGCCCGACATTCTTGAAGCCGAACACAACTTGAAATCTGCCTATGCCAACATCGCTGCAGCCAGGGCTGCGTATTTTCCAAAAATCACCCTCACCACCGATGGTGGAACAGAGACGGCCGCACTGTCGGCGCTATTTACGGGAGGGACTGCGGCTTGGGCCTTCAATCCGCAGTTGACGCTGCCAATCTTCGATGCCGGGAAGCGCAACGCGAATTATCGAATTGCAGAAGTCGAGCGGGACACCTACGTGGCCGACTACGAAAAGACTATCCAGACAGCCTTCCAGGAAATCAGCAACGCTCTTAATGCCCGCACACGATATTCGGAAGAGGAGCAGGCGCAGCAGACGGAAGTGAACGCGCTTACCAACACGTATAAGCTCACACTGGCGCGGTACGAAAAGGGAATCGACACTTATCTGAATGTACTGGATGCGCAACGCTCGCTCTATAGCGGACAGAAGTCGCTGATCGGTATTCAGCAGTCGCGGCTCAGCAATCTGGTCACGCTTTACGAAGTTCTGGGAGGTGGAACATCGTAGCAGGCACTGTCTGCACGTCAACGAACTACCACTCATCGTTTGTTAATGATTTTGTTCGCTTGTTAACTCCTTGCTTTTCCGAATTCACGCCAGGCCCGGGAGTCATGCGGACGCTTTCCCGGAAAATCCTCGCTTCACGCATCATCGCCCACGATCAATTCCAGAGAGACCACTCGTGATTTGCCTGGAATACGCGAACTGAATTTGAGAGGTTCCCTACGGCCGGCAAGCATCAAAATGGAAGTAAACACTCGCGCCGGATGAGACACACTTTTCGGAGTTTCTTGGTTGCGGACACTCGCGGAGCACTTAAGCTGTTCGTTAATGTTGCTAGGATTCGTTCCGATGCGTTCTGGTTCTCAGCAGTGCCTTAATGTTGTGAGTTGGTCGCGCCCTTTCACGGCGATAACACGGGTTCAAATCCCGTCGGGGACGCCAACATATATTGCATCTTCCAAACCTCGCATAAACATATCAATCAAATGGGTGTTAGACGGTTCAGTGAAGCCGATTTTCATGCTGAACGCCAGTTCCTCATGAAAGATGGACTTCAGGAGTTCCTGTCGCTGGTTGACGTTGGACTTTTCCTACGCAGAGGCGAGGTTCACAGCCTCATGCTCTGCCTGACGCAACCCAGGACGGTAGAACATTTCGTACGCGTATGCTCTATTGATAGGATTCAAAACCTGATAGCGATTACAGGTTGCAGCGGCTAACCACTATCACCGCTTTCTTCCGAGCAGTTTGTATACGGTTATCAGCAAAGCCATGCTTGATTGGGGATATTCGTTGAAAACGCAGGTTACTCTGGGGATTGCCGCCGTTGCCATGTTTTTATTACTGTCTGGTTACACTTTGCTGTCGATTTCAGAACTCAAACAGCAGAACGCGCTGTTAAATCTGCGCGTTGAAGAACTCGCCGAAAGACCGAAAGCCAACACCCTGGATGTGCAAGACAAATGCGCTGAACATGCCAAGGCAGCTTTCGCTGATTGGAAGATCTTCAATGACCCCAATGGGACTGTTCTTTCAAGGTTCCTGAGCCACTACAACGCGAAGCTGGATAAATGCTTTGCGTTGTTCATTCCAAGCTCGGACGATCACGAGGAGTTGGTAGACGCATACAGCGGGAAGAGCTATGGAGCATTCCAAAACTTTCAAGGGGCAGATACGTGCTACGTCATACAACCTTCAGGGGAAGTAAAACACTGCGACAGGGTGACCATCCCGGATTTCCGTGTGATGGCGACGATCTATATGGAAGAAGATCGTATGTAGAGGCATTTCGGAGATGATGTTGAACAGACCACGATAAGACCTGGTCACGCGGGGAGGTGGGACTGCACTCCCCTCAATAGAATTTCAGCAACAAGGCCCAATCCTCAGGACATGGTTCAAAAAGATACCGTCAGGTACGCCAATAGAATCAACTATATGAAGATTTAGATTTCAAGATCAGGCTGCAACCTCTGTCTCTCTGTCTGATTGTTCAATGTCCGCATTTACGCGAATCCGTAAGACCCTGCAGGAAGCGTCTGCCGGGGACTTCTGGCGCGTGATTCTGGATTCTGAATGTTCCAGAAGGCATTCCCAGCATCCGCATCGTACTTCGAACTTCCAAGCTACAGCCAGGATTGGAATGGGCCGCCGCCTGTGGGCATTTTGCCGGAGTCATCCTGGCTTGAGCAACGGCTACTGCTTGATGACCGTGCCGTCGCGCAGCCTGATCTCACCCCAGCCGCCATTCAAGGGGCTGGCCGTAAACGGTGATTTTGCAGCTTCTTTCTCGTCAATTTCGATTCCCCACCCGGGCTTTTCGTTGATCCATAAATACCCGTCTTTCATTACCGGGCAACCCTGGAAGATAGCCTGCGTGCGTTCATTGAAAGGCGAATACTCCTGAATGCCGAAGTTGTAGCTGACCAGATCCAGGGTGACGTTGGCCGCGTGACCGATTGGAGAAACATCGCCGGGGCCGTGCCAGGCGGTTTTGACTCCATACTGCTCGGCGAGAATCGCGATTTTGCGCGCCGGGCTGAATCCGCCTGCCTGCGAAAGATGCACGCGGATGTAATCAATCAATCGCTCTTCAATCAGAGGCTGCCATTCATGGGGGCTGTTGAAGAGCTCACCCATGGCGATGGGCGTAGCGCAGTTCTGGCGAATTTGCCGGAAGTACGCCAGATCTTCCGGTGAAAGCGGATCTTCAAGAAAGAACATCCGGTACGGCTCGGCCTCCTTGCAAAACTGCACCGCCTCGTTGGGCGTGAGGCGCTCATGCATATCATGGAGCAATTCAACCTCATCGCCGAGCTCGCGGCGGCAGACTTCAAGCAGCTTCAGCGAGCGGCGCATATCGTAGGCGGGTTCGAACAACGGCTTGTCATGGAGCGCCTTGAGAGGGCTGTCCCCGCTATGCGCCGAGCCGTACCCGGCCATGCCGGGAAGCCCTACCTGGACGCGTACGTTGCGGAAGCCCTGCGACATATATTGCTTGGCGCTCGAAACCACATCCTCGAACTCGGCGCCGCTGGCGTGTCCATAGGTATCAACGGCCTCGCGGCATTTTCCCCCTGCAAGCTGATAGACGGACATGCCGGCCTGGCGGCCCTTGATGTCCCAAAGCGCCTGGTCGATGCCGCTGATGGCATTGTTCAGCACCGGGCCGTTCCGCCAATAGGAGCTGTCGTAACAGGATTGCCAGATATCTTCGATCCGGTCGGTTGTCTTGCCGAGCAGGAAAGGCTTGAGATATTTTTCAACGGCGGGCTTCACCAGATCTGCCCGCTGCGTAAAGGTGGCGCACCCGTAGCCGTAGAGCCCGTCCTGATCCGTAGTGATCTTGACGACGGTGAGGCGCACACCCGCCGGCTGGCATTCAATGACGCCGATGTCCTTGATTCGCGGCGCCGGCGTGGCCCGAGTGGCGCGGGCGACCTGCTCCCCAGCTTTAACGAAGCGCGGCGCCAGGGCAAGCGATCCCGCCCCGGCCACGGCCTTCAACACATCGCGACGTAGTATCGACACAGTATTTACCTCCTCAAGTACGGAGCGGCGATTGAACCCGGTCAGGAAAGCAAATGTTCGCAGAACTCACAGCAGGCCTTGCGGCGATGAGGAAGTTTACCACCCGCTCTTATATGGAGTGACCCAGTCAACCGCTGGATACCTACCTGATCGCACTCCAGGAGACGATTTTGATATGCGATTGTCCTGGACTCGCAAGGCGGCTTTACCCCTTTCGCGTCTGGCTCTGCTATGCTTCTGTTGAAAATCAATTCAGACATTGAGATCTCTGGCAGTCGGCCTCCGCGCAGGCGCCGGTTTTCGCTTGGGTACAGAAGGCACATTGAAGATAAGAAAACTGTGTTGCGGAGCTCTGTCAGTTTGTCTCTTTGCGACCGGCAGCGCGTTTACGTTTTCCGCTCATGCACAGAGTCCGCAGTCATCCGCGGCTGCACAGAGCGGCCATGCTCCCGAGCGATCCATTGAGGATCTGAACCTGAAGGGCGGTTCGGCGGACAATCCTCTCTTCACGGATACGGTTCTGGCCGTCGATTCCCCGATACGCCGCGACCTTTTTCGCCATGGTCTTCTGTTTCGCATGCAGGCCAGCGGAGCCTACATCCAGAACACGCTTGGCGCGCCAGTTGCCGCCGAGGCCCAGACCTATACCGGAGAAAGGCAGTTTGGCGATTATGCATTCAACCCGGTACTCTCCGCGGATCTTCGGCAATTTGGACTGAGGAAGACGCAGCTGAACGTCAATGGCCAGTTGCAAGGGGGTAGCTGGGACCCCGCACAGCCAAAGGGTGCGAGGATCAGCAGTTTGTATGTGTACCACGAGTTTGGCAAAGACCGTGCCGAGATGAAAATCGGCTATCTGACGGTTGATTTTCAGTTCATCGGCCTTACGATAGGCGGACAGGCCGCCTCTGGCGCACAGGGGGTTTATGCCGTGCTGCCGTATGAGGTGGGACTGTCGCACGGGGTGGTTCAGGCACCTGCGGTGACACTGAAATACCGGTGGGATTCCGGCATGTATGTCAAAGGCGCCGTGCAGCGCGCAATTGATCCAGGCCCGGAAGAAACGTCGCTCAAGCGCGATGCTGCCGGGCTGCGATTTGCGCCCAGCGGCGACAAATTGCTTCTTGTAGGTGAGGTTGGATACAAGAGCGCGGCCGCTGCAAAGGCATTTGGAGCGTGGTACCGCGCTGGATACATCACCAACAACACGCCCTACACAAGCCTGCGCACCGGCCAGCAGAAGAGCGGGAACTACTGCGGCTATATTTTGGCAGATCACCAGGTCTGGCAGCCGGAAGAGGCGAATCCGCAACGCGGTGTTTTTCTGGGCGGATCGGCGATGGTTGTTCCGGCCGATCTCGATGTGTATCGTCTCTACTACGAAGCGCGCGTCTACGATGTAGCGCCTTTTAAGGGAAGGCCCAACGATTTTGCATCGATCGTAGCGTCGTATACAGCCATCAGCCAGGATCGGCTGCGCGCTCTTGCCGCCGCAGGCAAAACGTATTGGCGTGCGTCAGACTCGGTGACCGGCTCCTACACCCTGCGTCTTGCCCGCGGCACCTACATGGGGCTGGGCTTGAGTTACGTCAATGGGCCGGCCGTAACGCCGAAGGTGCCGTCCGCCCTCACATTCACGGTGCAAACGAGCGTGTTCTTCTAATACTTCAACTGCTTTCCCGGATATCCGGGATGCATCAATGAGGCGGTCAGCTCGCGGAACAAAGTAAAATCAGCGCTTCTTTGCCGGGACTCGCCGAGCGCGCTTTGGCTGAATTACAGAATTGCCAGCTTTCTCGGCGACAGCCGTGTTCGCCATCTGCGCTGGAGTGTTGGCGAAGTGTTTCTCGAGGATCTCCAGCCCTACCCCGAGCAGGCTGGTACCCCGATCCAGATGCGCAAAACGCACCACGAGGGACTGCGCCGAGGCCGACAACGCGTGGCTTCGGATGTTCCGGGACAGCAGCGTCAGAAACTCGTCGCCCATGAGCTGCAGCCTGCGGTCCAGGACGATTACGGAAGGGTTGAACAGGTTGACGAGATTGCCGAGGGCGATCGCCAGGTCTTCGGAGATTTCGGAAAGGATGTTGGAGCAGAGCTTATCGCCCGCGGCTGCCGCCTCAAATACCATCCACGAGGTGATCTGCTCCGGATCGTCTTGCGCCATCGCGAGGACCCGCGAGCTGACGCCCTCGCTCAAAGCCTTGCGCGCGTGTGCCTCAATGGCCCTTGCGCCTGCGACCGCTTCAAGACAGCCATTGCTTCCGCACTTGCAGGTGGGACCGCCGCGAACGATCTTGGTATGCCCGATTTCGCCCGCGCCGCAATCCTGTCCGTAGAGCAGGCGCCCGTCCACCACAACCCCTGATCCAATGCCTGTTCCGTACTCGACATAGATCATGTTTGGTTGCTTTTCGCCGCTACCCAGCATCCGTTCCGCGATGGTCTTTGCCCTGGTCTTGCTCTCTACCAGGGTGGGGACCTTGAACTCCCGCTCAATCGCCGCCTGGAGCGGCACGTCGTTCCAGAAGTCGATGGTGGAGCACGACGCCGTGACGCCCAATCGTGTATTGACCAATCCGGGGTCTGCAATGCCGATGCCGAGCAACTCAGACACCGGCCGGCCGGAGGACTTGATCGTACGCCTGATTGCGGCGAGGATCTGGCCGATCAGCCCTTGCTGCCCGTGTTCGAGGATGGTTGCCTCGGTGAAGGAGGAAAGCACCGTGGGCTGAAGGTCCATGAGCCCTGCTGTCATTTGCTTATCGTCAAACTCCACACCGACCAGGAAGCCGTAGTTGGGATTGATCTGGAGCAGGACCTGCTTGCGCCCGATCGGGTTATCAAACAGGCCGACCTCGATCAGATGGCCTTCGGCAAGCAGTTCGCGCGTGAGCAGGGAGATCGTGCTACGCCGCAGCTTCGTCTGCTCGTAGATGCCGACGCGCGAGATGGGGCCGCGCTCGCGTACAAGCACTTCGATATCGTGCTTGTCCTGGAGGCTCTTTCTGGGGGCGTTCTTCATGATGGCAAGATGACTCGGAAACATAGGTGGTCCGGAAATACGGAAACTACCTGATTTTGCAAAGGGAGGCAAGCCCGGCACAGAAGCTGCATCCAAACGAACTGAAAACATGAACGGATAACCAATTATTGCACCGGCAGAAGGCTATTCAACAAAGGAAGACCGCGTGCCGGGTCGTAACTGTCCAGCATGTTTTGCAGATTTGCCTGCAGCACGCGCCAGTATGCGTACTCGGCATCCCATCGGCCCAGGGTGGCAGCCAGCCGAAAGCTGGTGTACTGCTCGAGCCAGGCCTGCTCATATTGCGGTTTCAGTTCGGTGATGGCTTCCATCAGGTCGGCAAGCTTGCCATGCTGCTGCGAAACCACCAGGTTATCGAAGTCGTTTTCAAGCTGCCCGGCAGAAGGATGGGAGCCAAGCGCCTGCCAGGCCGCCTCGATCTCGACCCCGTACTGAAATTTCAGTCCGGCATAGTCGAGCAACCTGCACTCGACCATATAGGAATCGAGCGCGCGGGCGTCCATGCCTTGCTGTTGCGCGCGCACGAGGTCGTCCTCGGCGCCTTCGGCCAGCAGGCGGCTTTGACGCAGGTCAGCCGCGTGAGCCGCAGCATGGGCCAATAGCTTTTCCGCAAACGGGCTCTGCCAGAGAGCCAGCATAGTGTCCTGCCCCAGCACGCGCTGCAGGGCGGTTTCGCTGGCTGCCATCTTATTGAGCGCGGAGGCGAAACTGGCGGCGGCAGCCCGGGGCACGTCCAGCGCGGCATACTCGGCGAAGAAGCGCGCGCGGTCAACCGGGCCGGACTGCCAGGAGGCCACTGCGCCATAAGCGATTCCGGGCAGGGCTGGCCGCTTCAGCATCTGCAGATCGTCCGACCAGATGGTGTTCATCATGCCCAGCGCGCCAGCGCGGCGGCCGGCCTCGAGCAGGGTATCGATATTGTCGAACGTGAGGTTGTAGTCGGGCGCGATTTCGCTCCAGCCGTTCACACCGGGCGCCACCAGAAACGGCACGTGCGCAGAGGCGATGGGGCTGATCCAGCGTGAGTAAGTGGGATCGGGGCGGGGATCGTAGAACCACGGCACGGCGATGATTCCAGCAGGCAGGCGGGGGATAATCTGCGGGTACTTTACCATGATGTCCGCCCAGGCCATGACCGTCTTGCCGTGCTGGCGGAATAGTCCGCCCACCTGGTTCAACTGCTCAACAAAGTAATCTGCCGGCGAGGCCGAGCCGTTTTGCGCGGCCTGGCGGAGTTGCCACGTCTCGTCAAAACCCACATGGACGAACGCGCTTGGGAACAGGGCCATGTACTGCTCAGCCCAGTTATCGATCAGCTTCTGCGCACGGGGCTTTGCGGGGTCGAGCTCAACCCCGTGGGGGAAGTCGGCCAGATCGGAATATTCTTCACGGCGGAATAGATCATGCAGGTGCCCGTACAACTCAAGGCAAGGAATCACGTCGATGTGGCGCTGGCGTCCATAACTGACGATCTCGCGCACTTCTTCCTTGCTCATGCGCGCGCCGGGAGCGGCCGGCGGCAGCCCATCGAGGGCGATGGTGGTCTCGTTATAGAAGTAGTATTGATTCATCTTGAGGCGGGCCATCAGATCAATCTGCTGCTTGATCTCCGGGACCAGAAGACGCTGGCCCTCACTCATATCGACCATGGCGCCGCGAAAAGCCATCGCGGGCCAGTCATGGACGGTTGCCACGGGAAGCGCCGCCACCGGCCGTGTTTCGACCATCTGGCACAGCGTTTGCACGCCATACAAGATGCCGGCTGAGGATTTCGCCTTGAGGGTTGCGCCGGTGCGCGTGATTGTCAGGGTGTAGGCTTCGCGGCTGTCGGGCCCGACGGTGTCTCCGGGCATGGCCAGCGGATCGCTCGCTCCGGTGCGTTCGAGCCGAATCACGGCACTGGGATTCTGCCCATCTGCCGCCGCAAGAGGTCCGCGGCCCGCGAGCGCCGAGGCGAGACAACCGGAAAGCGTAGCCGCACTGAAGAGATCGTCGGCGTCGGGGTTGGGTCCGGCATCGACGTGAACACCGGCAAGGGGAAGGACGCCTTCCCCGTAGTGCAGCTCGCGCGGGGCGGGGAGAACGGGTGTGTGTTCGGCCAGAACGGAGGCGACGGCGCCCAGGGACAGCGCGCACAGAACCAATGCGCGAGCCACCCTTTTGCTGCGCCTGGCTGCGCCCTGCCATAGACCTTGACGTGCCATGCATTCTCCCGTGACTCAGGATTCAGCCGGCGCAGTCTCCGCTGCCGGAGGTTGCGCCGGACGAGGACGCCGGCTCAGTGGGCGAGATTCTGAAGCTCGCGCGCCCCGCTGCCCGCCTCGTAGGATGCGAGAGCTTCCCGCTGCCGATAGATCTTTTCGACGGCGCGCGCCACGTCTTCGACTCCGTCCATTGTATCCAGCAGAACGCGATGCTCAATCCATACCGCATCGAGGCAGGCCTTCTCTGCTACGGGACATAGCGAAGCATAGTGCGCGTAGTCGACCGGACCGTTGACGGTCAGCGGCGCGCCGTTTGCGTAGAAGTTGTTCTCCAGGAACATCGGGTTCTGATAGAGCGGCTTCCCATATCCCGGGGAGCAGGGAACCCCCTCGGCCTGGAGCGCGTCCAGAAACGTCTTGCGGGAGAAGCCAAAAACCTCTGCATCAAACCGGAAGATATAGAGGTGAAAAGCATGCCCGGTGATGCCTTCCGGCACGGCCAGGGGCGCGATGCCGGGGATTTGCCGCATGAGCCCGTTCAGGTGAAGCCCGTTGCTCATGCGGGTTTTGCCCTGCTGCGGCAACCGCTTGAGCTGCTGGGTGAGGATGGCTGCCTGGAACTCCGTGAGCCGGTAGTTCCATCCCAGCCGGTGATGCTCATACCAGGGTCTGCCCGCTTCCCGGCCCGCCCAGATATAGGAGTTGCACATCTCAGCCAGGGCAGCGTCGTTGGTGAGGATGAGGCCGCCTTCGCCCGCGCTCATGTTCTTGGAGGCCTGGAAGCTGAAGATCCCCGCATTGCCCCAGGTGCCGAGAGAACGGCCTTCCAGCGATGCCCCGTGGGCATGCGCGGCGTCCTCGATGACGAAGAGGTTGTGCTTCTTCGCAATCGCAAGGATTGCGTGCATGTTTGCGGCGAGGCCGGCAAAGTGTACGGGAATAATGGCCTTGGTGCGCGGCGTGATCGCCTCTTCGAGCCGGCGAGGATCGAGATTATAGGTTTCCGGCTCGATATCGCAGAATACGGGGATCGCCCCCACCAGCAGCGGCGCGCTGGCCGTGGCAAGAAACGTGTAGGGAGGAACGATGACCTCGTCGCCGGGGCCAACGCCGGCCGCCTTCAGCACCACCTCAAGAGCTGCCGTGCCGCTGGCGCAGGCCAGGCCGAACGCCGCCTGGTGATAGCCGGCGAAGGCGACCTCGAACTGGTTGACGCGCGACGCATCCTTACCGGCGTCCTTTGCGGTGTATGCCTGCGTCCCGCTCCACCACGAACCGCTGCGCAGAACCTCGAGCAGCGCCTGCTCTTCTCCGCCGTCGAACACCGGCCAACTGGGAAACGGCGTCTGCCGCAGCGGGACTCCACCCAAAATCGCTAGTTTGTTCAAATCTGCCATCCCTTCCGCACAGGCTGTCTACAGCGATAATCAACCGCCAGCCAGGCGTTCCGCCCAATATTTTCCTACTCGGGACAATGGGCATAGTAAGTCTTCCAAAGCCGCGGGTCAAGCATATTTATTCCAAAAATGTTATTTTAATGGAATAATTGAATTGAATTTGGCCATATTATGTACTTTTCCGGGAGTAAATAGTCCAAGCAACTTGACGCAGCCAGGGCTTTCGCTTACACCTTCGGAAAGGCCTTTCTATCTCGAACAGGAGTACTGAATGCAAGAGGGACATCTCCGCCGTGTTCTGACCCTGTGGGATTTGATTGTCTACGGCATCGTGCTGATCATGCCGATCGCCGCAGTGCCGCTGTATGGCCTGGTGGAACAGGAGTCGGGCGGCCATGCCGTGCCGGCGCTGCTCATCGGCATGGTGGCCATGACCCTGACCGCCTACAGTTACGGGAAGATGGCGTCGAAGTATCCGGCCGCCGGGTCCGCCTATACCTTCGTCAGCCAGGGGCTGAACCCGCACGCTGGTTTCATCGCGGGCTGGGCCATGCTGGTTGACTACCTCCTGGTTCCCATTGCCTGCGTCCTGTACGCGGCCCTGGCGATTGAACGCGTAGCGCCCGGGCTGCCTCACTGGGCCTGGTGCCTGTTGCTGGTCACGGCCATCACGGGTGTCAACCTGATCGGCGTGCGCTCGACGGCGAGCGCCAATCTAGCGCTCATGGTTGCCGCCCTGGTGGTGATTGTTCCTTTCATGGGGCTTGCGATCCACTGGCTGCTGGTGCATCAGGGGTGGCCGGGCGTGCTTTCCACCGCTCCGCTTTACCAGCCGGCGACCTTCCACTGGAAGTCCCTGGCCGGGGCAACAGCTCTGGCGGCTCTGACCTATGGAGGGTTTGACGGCGTCAGCACGCTGTCTGAAGAGGTGGAGAATCCACGCCGCAACATCATGCTGGCGACGATTATCGTGTGCGTATTTACCGGGCTGTTCAGCAGCTTGCAGGTGTACCTTGCGCAGCGCGTGCAGGGGGACGTAACCCACCTGCGCAACGCCGAGACCGCCTTCATGGACGTGGCCCGGATGGTCGGCGGCAAGTATCTGTTTGCGGCCCTCGGAGCGATTCTCATTGCCAGCTGTCTCGGTTCGGGATTGACGGCCCAGGCAGGCGTCTCGCGGCTTCTTTTTGGGATGGGGCGCGCCGGGGCGCTTCCGCGAGCCTTCTTCGGGCACCTCAGCGCGCGATTTTCGGTTCCCACCTGGAACCTGCTTCTGACGGGGGTGGTGGCCTTCCTGGGCTCGCTGTGGCTGAGCTATGAACGCGTGGCGGAGCTCATCAACTTCGGCGCCTTCCTTGCATTTATGGGAGTCAACGCCGCCGCCATAAAAACTTTCTACCTGCAGGGCGCGAGGGACCGGCGTCGCGTGTTCGCCGACCTGCTTTTTCCGCTGGGTGGACTGCTGTTCTGCTTCGGAATCTGGTGCAATCTGAGCAACGGGGCCAAAGTCATGGGCTTCACATGGCTATCGGCGGGCATTGCGTACGACATCGTCCTTACCAGGATTCTGCGCCGTCCGCCCGTCCCTTTTGCCCAGGAGATTGGATGATATGACGCGTATTGGATTACTTGGACTGGGAGCGATGGGACGCCAGCATCTGGCCGGGTATGCGCAACTGCCCGGCGTCGAAGTGGAGATGCGCGGCGCCGGAGCGTACCAGGCGTTCGGCGACGGGGACCGCGAGGCCCTTTACCGGGCGATGATCGCCGACCCGGCGCTGGACGCGCTCGACCTGTGCCTGCCGACGCCGCTGCATCCACGGCTGGCGATCGCGGCGCTGGAAGCAGGCAAGCACGTGCTGTGCGAGAAGCCCATGGCGCTGGACATGGAGTCGTGCGAACGCATGATGGCAGCGGCGCGCGCCAGCGGCCGCATCCTGATGGTTGCCCACGTGCTCCGCTTTGCGCCGGCCTACCAGGCGCTGGCCGAGGCCGTACGTTCCGGGCGCTATGGCCGTCTCCGCTACTTGAAGCTCACGCGCAGCTCCGGCCGTCCGGATTGGGGCCCATGGCTGCTGGATCCGGCGCAAAGCGGCGGCGCCGTCCTCGACCTGCTGGTGCACGACTTCGACCAGGCCATCGCTCTGTGCGGTTTTCCGGATACAGTGGAAGCGCGGCCGGTTGCTTCGGCCGACGGAGTTGCCTGCCGGCTCGGCTATAGGCATGGTGATCAGGGCGCAACCGTTGAAGTCGAAGGCGGATGGTTTGCCGATGGGAGGCCTTTTGCGATGGGTTTTCAGGCGCAGTTCGAGGAAGCGGAACTGACCTTCGTCCACGATGCCGCTTCGCCGCTGGAACTGCGCAGCGGCAAACACCCATCCGGCGCGATCCCGCTTCCGCCGGGCGAGATGTATACCGAACAGCTGAAGTACTTTGCCGGGTGCTGTGCCGGCGGAGAACAACCGGAGCTTTGCCTGCCTGCCGATTCGGCGCGGGCCGTGAAACTGGCGCTCGCGGTGCGCAAGGCGGCCGAAGCGGGTTTCGCCGCCGGGCTACAGCATGACAAGGAGACGACGTGAGGCTCGGAGTTGACATGGACGAAGTGCTTACCGACACGCTCGGCAAGCAGCTTCGTATCTATAACGCGCATTTCGGCACAGACGTGCAGCCGGAGCAGCTGAATGGCTGCGAGCTGATTGATCTTGTTCCGCCGGAGCAGCAGTCCTACGTGTCGCAGATGATGGAGCAGCCCGGCTTTTTCTCAGACCTTGAGCCGATGCAGGGCGCACTGGAGACCATGGAACGGCTGTGCCGCTGCCACGATATCTATATCGTGAGTGCGGCCACGGAGTTTCCTGGATCCTTTCAGGACAAGATGCGCTGGGTTGCGCGCTATCTTCCGCAAATTCCGACACGGCGCATCATCTTCTGCGGCGAGAAATCGGTGCTCGATCTCGATTGCCTGATGGATGACACACCTTCGCACTTCGAGGGCTTCCGCGGCACGGGACTGCTGTTCGACGCGCCGCACAACCGGAAAGAGAGTGGATTCCGCCGCGTGTGTGGATGGAAGCAGGCCGAAACAGAGATAACCTCGCTCGCCGAGTGCCTGCAGCGGCAATAAAATGGGCAGGCCGCAGCGCGGCCCGCCCAGATTCAGATCCGCACCGGCGAATCTACGTCTTGATGAAGATCTTCTGCCGGTACAGAAAATAGAGGAAAAGCCATTTGGCGCCCACGGCGCCGATGGCTGTGATCAATAGCTTTTGTGCGCCGGCGTGGCTGGCGATTCCTCCGAGGAAGCCCAGCCCGATGCCCTTGAAGTCGATGAGTTCCTGCAATACATAGATCACCAGCGGATTCATTCCGATCACGATGAAGAAGAAGGCCCATTTCTTGTACCCTTTGACGTCGATGATCCAGAAAAACAGGGCGAGCAGGATCATGCAGACGCCGTTGCAAACCAGGGTGTAGGAGCTGGTCCACAGGCGCGTGATGATGGGAAACCAGATGGACCAGAGCAGGCCCAGCAGAATGCTGGCTACGCCTCCGGCGAGCAACGCCATCGTCTTCCACTGATCGGAGCGGCGGAACTTGAGCAGATAGGAGCTGAGGACTCCCAGCATGACGGTTGCAATCGAGGGAATCGTGCTCAGATAGCCTTCGTTGTCGCCGAAGATGTAGCAGCAGAACTTGCCGGGCAGGAAGAGCCGGTCGATGTAGCCCTCGAGATTGCCCTGCGGGGTCATCACGTTGTGCCCGAAGCCGGGCACAGGGATGAGGGCCATGATGGCCCAGTAGCCGGCCAGCAGGGCGACGGTCCAGGCGATCTGCCCGCGGGTCTTGCAGAAAAATGTGATCAGGGCCGCAAAGACATACGAGAGCGCGATCCGCTGCAGAACGCCGGTGTAGCGGAAGTCGGCGAACTGCATCTGGAGAATCCCGTTGTAAACCAGCCCGAGAAGGATCAACACGACGGTTCGCCGCAGAATATGACGGACGATCTTGCCATCGCTCTCGCCCTTCCCGCGGCGGCTCTCCAGCGACAACGGCAGGGTGAGCCCCACGATGAACAGGAACAGCGGGGCGATCATGTCCCAGGCGGTAATGCCGATCCATGGCGTGTGGTCCAACTGCCGGGCGAGCACATCCTGGTAAGGGAGGTGAAGCAGGGCGGCCAGCGCCAACATCAGGCCGGTTTCATCCTGCAACAGCCAGAACATGTCGAAACCGCGCAAAGCATCGATGGAGGCAAGTCTGCGGCGGGTATCCTTGACCAGCTGGATCGGCATGTCACTGTCGGCTTCAGCGGTTACAGGTGGATTGGCCAGAGTGGATTCGTTCATTTTCTTCATCTGCACCTCGTTGGGAGTGTGATTTTGAGGGCCCGGTAGCACCTGGAAGGAAAGCAGCCACATTTTCGCACGGTAACGCAAGAATTATCTACGAAATTATCATCATCGTTATTTTATGGTGAAATTATTTTGCTTTTGCCGGTGAACGAAAGCCCTCGCGGCGATTCGCGGAACGCGCTCCGGTACACCCCATTAGCCCTGTCGATCGGGCTTATCCTTCGTGTTCGCGAGTGATTTCGCATGCGCTCCATGTTCTGACCGGGTCGATAACGGGTGCCGGACGCTGGGTGGGAATAGGCATCTGAAAGGGATTTCAGAGAATTTCAAACCAGGCGCCTGCGCCGGCGAGGCCATGAGCCGGGCATTGCCGGTCCCGCCCGGGCGATCTGCCAGCGCGTGGTTAAACTCAATCAAATCAAGGTAAAGAGGCGCTTGGGCACGGGGATGGAACGCGCCGGTAAAAGGCGCCGGGCCGGCAAAAGTCTTGCCAGTTCTTTTCATTATTCCTAATAATGTTAAATACTATTGACACTTTCCTCATTATTTTGCATACTTACGAACTAAATGTGAATTAAGTCGGTTGCAAGCGACTTTTCATCCGGGAGTCGAATTCATGAGCGGGCAGCGCCTATTCCGCAGAGCTCTGGAAGATGCTTCGAGTCTCCCTTGTCATCTCGTTGCCTCGCATCCCGGAATGCGTACGCTGCTAACCGGCGCCGGGCCTCAACTTGCAGGGTCTCTGTTTGCCATGGAAGTTCATGGTTCGCCATCAACCGTCAACCCGAGCGCTTGAAGCCATCCGCTTACCACGAGGAGCCGCCCATGTTTCAGCCGAACCGCCGTTGCATCGCAGGCGTAACGAAGTCCCCTTATTTCGTTCTTCTGGTCTGTATCCTTTCGCTGTTCAGCCACACGCTGAAGGCACAGGTTGCCTACGGTGTGAACGGAACCGTAACCGACTCGACCGGCGCCGTCATTCCTGGAGCGCAGATCGTGGTGCGCGCGGATGCCACCGGCGTTGTCACAAACGCTGTCTCTTCACCTGCCGGCGCATTTACCGTTGTACTCTCCAACACCGGTTCTTACTCGGTCACGGTGAACGCGCCGGGCTTCAAGCAGTTTGTTGCCAAAGGTGTCGGCGTGGAAGTCGGCCTGTTCTCCACGGTCAATGCCGCGTTGCAGCCTGGAGCAGCCAGTGAATCGGTGCAGGTAACAGCGCAGGAAATCTCAATGAACACGGCGGATCCCGGGATCGGCACCACCATTGAACCCGAACTGATCAATTCGGCGCCTATCCAGGTCAGTGGCGGACCCCGGTCAATTGACAACTTTGTTCTGCAAACCGTCGGCACGGCGGCGCCCACGTCTGCAGCAGGCACCGGAATTGAAGGCAGCGCGCTGAACATCAACGGCGGCATCACCGCGGAAAGCACTTATTACTACGACGGCATTCCCGTCACGGATCCTTGGTCGCAAAGCGGCAACGGCTATCCGCCGTATGAGATGGTGAGCGAAGCCCACGTGGCCAGCGCGACCTTTTCAGCGCAGTATGGCCTGGCGGCAGGCGCGGTGACATACAAGATGAGCGGCGGCGCCAACGCGTATCACGGCGACGGATTCTTTATCAACCGCAACAATTTCTTCGACTCAGTGGGCTTCTTCAACGGAAAGGCCTGGGGCGGATCCGGCAAGGCCCCCACCAATCACCAGAACAACTACGGCTTCACCGTGAGCGGGCCGGCGTCGATTCCCCATCTGTATGACGGCAAAGACCGCACCTTCTTTCTCTTCACCCTGGACTGGTATCAGCAGCACGGGGCGCAGACCGCTTTCCACACCTTGCCCACCGCCGACATGTTGAAGGGCGATTTCAGTAATTTCGTAGATGCCAATGGCAACCTGATAGTCATCTATGATCCCCTGACCGGTCAGCCCTTTCCCCAAAACAAGATCGACCCTTCCCGCTTCAGCACGGTTTCAAAAACTCTTCTGTCGCTGCTTCAGCCGAATACGCCATTGCGCACCGGCGTCGGGACCTACAACGGTGAACAAAACAACGAGGCTCCTTACACCACGTCCACTACCAATTACAACCACAATTGGGGATTCTCGGTGGACCACAACTTCTCTGCTGCGCAGAGCATCCACTTTTCCATGTGGAACCATAATGCAAGTAATCCCTCGCCGGGAAATAACATGTTCGCGTATAACAATGAGCTATCCAGCGCCACCGACAATCTAAATACGGCAAGGGGATATCTGCTCAATTACGTCAAGATGATATCCCCGAACCTGGTGGTCACGGTCGGCGCGGACAGGATTGGCGTCTATAACAACAGCCATGTATTGAACCAGAGCTCGAATTTTGCGCCTATGGCGAACGCCGTCAGCTTCCCCGGCATCGACTTCATGGATGGCGCGTTCCCCATTACGAATTGGGGCAACCATACCAACGTCAGCGCCACGCACTCCTACGATAACGCCGTTGTCAACAACTGGCTGTGGACCAAAGGAAAACACATCTTCAACTTCGGTGGCGAATACCGCCGTACCCTGGAGGACAGTCTCTTTTGCAGGGATTGCGGCGGAGATTTCTATTTCAGCCACAAGCAGACCGCCGATCCCAACAACTTTAATTCCAACGCCACCGGCAACGCCTTTGCCAGCTTCCTGCTGGGACAGGTCTATTCGGCGGACCGCGCCTGGGCTCTGCCGGCCGATCTGCGCAGTACGGCAGTCTCGTCCTACATCCAGGACGACTACAGATTCACCCCGCGTCTGACCATCAATGCAGGCCTGCGCTGGGACATCCCGGTTCCCTTCACCTCGAAGCAAAACGACATCACCTTTGCGAATTTCAATATGCTCAACACCGCAGCCGACAACCTGCCCGGAGCGCTCACCAAACTCGGCTCCTGCACGGTGGGATGCTCAGGAATCAATCGCGCGGCCATTCACTGGAAAGACCTCGGGCCCCGCTTCGGATTCTCATACCAGTTGAACGACAAGACCGTGGTCCAGGGCGGCTACTATATGGCCTTTTTAGGAGGCGGCGCCTACGCCTTCAGCCTGGCCCGCGTGGCGCAGAATTATACGAACCTGCTGGCCGGCTCTTATCAATCGCCTATTGGAAGCAATACCACACCCGGCTATGGAGACTGGGACAACAAAGTGATTAACAACCCGCAGCAAATTCCCTTTTCTCCGACAATAGCCAATGGCCAGATGGTTCGCCAGATGGATCCAAAGACCGCGGGCATCGCACCCTACACGCAGACCTGGAACCTTACAATTCAGCGCGAGCTGCCGGACAACATGTTCCTCATGGTGGCCTTTATCGGCAACCGCGACATCCACCTGCCCTCTTCGCTGAACCAGCCCAACCAGCTGAACCCTAAATACCTGGCGTTGGGCAACGTGCTGAATGATACGGTGGATCAAATCGCGACCGATCCGGCGGCGATTGCGGCCGGCATCCAGATTCCCTACGCCAACTTCGTCAACGATTACGGCGGCGACCCGACGAATATCCCGATCATTCAGGCGATGCTCCCCTATCCGCAGTTCGGCGGCACCGACAACCACTTCGATCAGGCCGGAACCAGCTTTTACCGCGCGCTACAGGCCCAGATCCAGAAGCGCTTCACGCATGGGTTCAGCTTCCTGAGCAGCCTGACGCTGGCACAGAACTGGTCGGACGTCGACTTCGGCGTAACGCTGCAGCAGAACAATCCGCAAAATACCTATAATCAGCACGCCGAGTGGTCCGTCTCGTCGCTCAACCAGAAGTGGAACAGCAAGAACATGTTTACCTATGTTCTTCCCATTGGCTCCGGGCAGGCATTCCTGAGAACCCATGGACTGGCGGATGAGATTGTGGGCGGCTGGCAGGTATCCGGCATCATGGACTACAGCGCAGGAAACCCCCTCGGCATTTACGAAAACACCAACAACGTGGTGCTTTCCACCAACGCAAACGGCGACGCCCAACCCCGCCCGAATGTCGTCCCCGGACAGCCCCGCAATACCTACAGCTATAGCCGCACGCGCGACTATTTCGTGGGTAAAACCATCGTGCAGCCCACGCAGTTCAACACCAACGCCTATCAGCTCGCTGGCCAGTTCACCTTTGGCGACGCGGCCCGCAACTACGCCGGCATTACGGCCCCGCCGAACCTCATGGAAGACTTCGATGCCATGAAGACCTTCCCCATCGGTGACAGGGTAAAAGCCATCCTGCGCGTGGACTACTTCAACGCCTTCAACCGTACCCAGTTTGGAAGCTCGGCGCCACCGGTGGACAATACGATCGAGGATTCCACCTTTGGCATGGTGACGACTACCAATTCAAACATCATCAACCGGCAAGGCCAGCTATCACTCCGGATTCAGTTCTAGAGTGGAACCAGAGTCACTGTGTCCTGTTGAGTTCTATTGAAGGTTGCCGCGCCCTGAGGGGCGCGGCGACTTGAATGCTGTGGTTTCGGGATACATCGACTCTGGTTCCGCTATAGTCCCTGGCCTGGTAACAAGCCTGGAAGGCGGTATAAGCACAGCGGATCGATGCCCCAAAAGGAGATTTTCGGATGAGGAATCCTGCGGGAACTCTTTCCTGCCTAGTAAGAAGCGCCACGAGCCTTTTCATCGTGGCACTTGTCCTGACGGGGCAACATTCGAATGCGCAGCAACAGGGTAGTGCGCCGGCACCGCCCAGGGACGGGACGGCGGTTGCCGGTCTTCGAGTAGGCACCTTCCCGCAGGAAGTCAGCAGGGCCTATTCGGCCCAGGCTGGCTTGCCGTCGAACGACATTCGCGCGGTCGCGGTTACGGCATCGGGTGACGTGTACGCGGGCACTGCGCGAGGTCTCGCCCGCTTTTCGGCCGGCGCATGGTCAACCGTGGCGGCGGCCGGCGAGGCTGTCGATCAAGTCGCCTCTTCGGGTGACGATATCTGGTTTACTTCCGCTGGAAGATTGATTCACTTGCACGGCGCTTCCTTCCCTCTGCCACCGGTGAAGGTAAACCAGATAACGGCAGGCAAGGAACTGTTCCTGGCCACGGATGGCGGTCTATTCTATCTCTCGGGCAATAGGCTTGTCCTCGATGCGGGTTTGGCGCGCCTGTCAGGCAGTCAGCCAGCCGTCCGGCAGGTTGCCGTTGCCCTGGACGGCCGCATTGCCGTCGCTGCTCTGGACGGGCTGTTTCTGAAGCCCGCAGGAGGTGATTGGCGCCCGGTTTATCCGCGCAATTCCACCCGCAGTTGGGCTCCGTATGACGTGCGCGGCGTGGCGTTTGACTCCAAAGATCATCTCTGGTTTGCCAGCGCCCAGGGCGTCGGGTGCGAGGCGGGAGATTGGCGTCTCTATACCGGAGCGGACGGTCTACCTTACAACGACTTCACCACCATGGAAGCGGGTGAAAACGGCACGGTCTGGTTTGGCACCAGGATGGGAGCGATCCGCTATGACGGCAGGAGTTGGGAATACCGCGAGGGAAGGCGCTGGCTACCCAACGACGATGTGCGCTCCATCGCGGTCAATGCCAATGGCGACGGATGGTTCGCCACCGCGGCGGGCGTCGGCGTGATCGAGCGCCGGCCAGAAACGCTTGCGGCCAAGGCCAAATTCTTTGAAGATGAGATCGACAAGCGCCATCGGCGCACGCCTTACGGCTACATTACCTTCGCAAACCTGAAAAATCCCGGCGACACCAGCGCGTGGACGCTCAGCGACACGGACAATGACGGACTCTGGACCTCAATGTACGGCGCCGGGGAGTGTTTTGCCTACGCGGCTACAAAGGATCCGCTGGCCAGGAAACGCGCCAAGGCAGCGTTTGAGGCCCTGCGCTTTCTTCGCCTCGTCACTCAGGGGGGACCGCATTCGGCTCCTCCGGGTTTCATCGCCCGCGCCATTCGGCCCACCAGCGGGCCGGACCCCAACCTCTCTGACAGCCCCGCGCACGATGCGCGCGTCCGCTCCACCAATGACGCCTTGTGGAAGGTCATCGCGCCTCGCTGGCCTGTTTCCGCCGATGGCAAGTGGTACTGGAAGAGCGACGTCAGTTCAGACGAACTGGATGGCCACTTCTTTTTCTATGCCCTCTACTACGATCTTGTCGCGGATACGGACGAGGAACGCAGCCGCGTGCGCGAGCAGGTGGCAGCGGTGGCCGGTCACCTGCTCGATCACAACTTCCAGATGGTTGACCACGACGGCAAGCCCACGCGCTGGGGCATCTTCAACCCTGAACATCTCAACGATAGTTTTAATTGGTACGAGGACCGCGGCATCAACTCGCTGAGCATCCTGACGTACCTGAAGGTTGCGGCGCATATCACCGGGGATCCTCGATATGCGGCCGCGGCGCGCGATCTGATTCAGAAGCATGCGTACGCGGCGAACATCCTGATCCCGAAGTCGGACCTGGGTCCCGGCTCCGGCAACGAGTCCGATGACGAGATGATCTTCATGAACTACTACAACCTCGTCCGTTACGAGACCGACCCCGCACTGCGGCAGATTTATGCCCGGGCTCTCTACCAGCAGTGGCAGTGGCAGCAGCAGGAACTGAATCCCCTCTTCGACTTTATCTATGCCGCCAGTTGCACCGGGCAGACTGCCGAAGACGCTTTCGGCAAGGCAAACCTTTCTCCGCGAAACAGCGGATGGCTGGAGCAGTCCGTGGACACGCTCGAGCGTTTTCCTCTTGACCGCATCGACTGGCGCCTCACCAACAGCCATCGAATTGACCTCATCCGGCTTCCCGGTTACGTCCAACTGACACGCGACGGCGTCGTGGCCGCCGGCTCCACCGTAAACGGCAATGTCTTGCCCATTGATGAACGCTGGGTCGGATACTGGAACACGGATCCCTGGGAACTCGACGAGGGTGGCAGCGGCAGAACAGACGCCGATGGCGAGGCTTTTCTGCTCCCTTATTACATGGGTCTCTATCACAAATACATCGGCGAATGAGGCCATTCACTCGCCCGGGACGGGCCATCGGCAGCGCTTGATGCGCAGGTGTAGTCGGGGTGGATCAATAGATCGCTCCCTCTACACTTTCGCGTTGAGCGCGGCTTGGACGATACTAAAGCCCACTTCAAAAAGAGCATGCGAGCGGCTGGCTAACTGCCCTTCCGGTGAGGAGCGTCTGCCGCATCGACCGGAAGCAGGAGGATTTAACGATATGCAGCGCCGGAAATTCTTGAAGTTGGCTTCAGCGGCGGTGGTGAGTCCCGCTCTGGGAGTGGGGCAAAACGGCATGGTAGACCTGCGCCGCTGCCGTATCGTTCTGGGCGCGCCGGCCGGCGACCGGGCCGCCAAGGCTGCCCAGGTTCTTGTGGAGGAAGCGGAAAAGCGTTGCGGAATTCGCTGGCCGATTGGATCGGGACACGGCGAAGAGCTGGCCGCGCCGCCCGTCGTCATTTACCTGGCGACGCGCGCTGCAACCGGAGGGCTCAAGCAGGAGATCCTCGCCGCAGCGCCGGAACTGGCAACCCTTCGCGAAGAGGGATTTCTGCTGCGTACCGGCCGCAATGCAAGTGGCCAGTGGATCGCGGTGATCGGCGCCGACGATCGCGGTCTGCTGTTCGGCGTGGGCGCGCTGCTGCGCCGCATCGAGTTTGCCCGGCAAAACGCCTTTGCGCCAGCGGACAGGCTGCATCTTGTCAGCCATCCGGAGTACAAGCTGCGCGGACATCAGCTCGGCTACCGGCCAAAAACGAACGCCTACGACGGCTGGCCGGTGGCGATATGGGATCAGTACATCCGCGAGTTGGCCATCTTCGGCACGAACGCCATCGAGCTTGTTCCTCCGGTCACTGACGATCTGGCCGACAGTGCCCATTTCCCGCTTCCTCCGGCCCAGATGATGGTGGAGATGTCGCGGATCGCCGACAGCTACGGGCTTCAGGTTTGGGTCTGGTATCCGGCCATGGAAGCGACATACGGCACGGAAGCCGCGGTCGAAAAGGCGCTCAAGGATTGGGGCGCGGTCTTTGCCATGCTGCCGCGCATTGACGCCATCCTGGTGCCGGGCGGCGATCCGGGCGATACGCCGCCGGCCGGGCTGCTGGCGCTGGTTGAGAAGCAGGCGGCCAACCTTCGCCACTATCATCCGAAAGCCACCGTGTGGATCTCCCCGCAGAGCTTCGACGCAGCCGGCACCGCCGACTTCTTCCGCATCCTGGGCGACGCGAAGACCCAGCAATGGCTGGACGGCATTGTCGTCGGGCCTCAGTCCCGCCTGCCCATCGAGGACGTTCATCACAAGCTGCCCGCGCACTACCAGATCCGCTGTTATCCGGACATTACCCACAGTGTGGAATGCCAGTACCCGGTTCCTGACTGGGATGTCGCCTTCGCCGTTACCGAAGGCCGCGAGGTCATCAATCCACGGCCCCGCGGCGAAGCAAATATCCTGCGCCGCATTTTGCCGAATACGGTTGGCTTCATTAGCTATTCGGAAGGGTGCAACGACGATGTAAACAAATTTGTGTGGAGCTCACTGGGCTGGGACTCCAGCCGGCCGGTGCTGGAGGTTCTGCGCGACTTCGCGCACTTCTTCATCGGATCGGCGAACGCCGAGGGCTTTGCCCAGGGCTTGCTTGCGCTGGAGCAAAACTGGCAGGGGCCCCTGGCATCGAACCACGGCGTTGAGGTTACGCTGCGGCAGTTCCAGGATATGGAGAGCGCGGCAACTCCCGCGCTGTTGGAGAACTGGCGTTTCCAGCAGGGGCTCTACCGCGCTTATTATGACGCCTTCGTCCGGAGGCGTCTGCTGACCGGTACGGCGCAGGTGGAGCAGGCGCGTGAGGTGCTGGCCACCGTGCTGGACATGGGATGGGGACCGGTGCCGACCGAATACGACGATCCCACGCCGGTCACGCCCCCGAACGGGCTGTCTCCTGAGCCGGTGCTGGCCCGCGCGCAGACCGTGCTGGAGGCGGCCATCGCGCAGCCTGTGGCCGCGGAACTGCGGCAGAGGATTCGCGCCCTGGGCGAGGCCCTGTTTCAGAGCATTCATATGCAGCTTGCCGTCGAGCTCTACCAGGGAGAAGCCGTCGAACGCGGAACCAATCTCGATACGCTGGATGCGCCGGTGTCGGACACTTTGTGGCTGCACCGGGAGATTGGAGCGATTCGCCGCATGGCCGCGCCCATGGCGCAGGTCGCCGCGGTCCGCGCCCTGCTGTTCCGCACGGACCCCGGTCCGGGTGGCTTCTACGACCATCTCGGCGACGTTGCGAATCGCCCCCACCTGCTCACCGGCCCCGGCGGCGCGGCCGATCCCGAGTTTCGCTCCTCAGTGCTGATCGGCTTCGATTATCCCGAGCCGCTGCACAACACCGCGCCCATGGCCTGGAAGTGCTGGGGCGAGATCGTCGGCGATGCGCCGTTGACCATGCATTACCCGGAACTCGATCCCGCGGCCGAGTACCGGCTGCGCGTTGTGCACTCCGGGGACGCGTCCGAGCAAAAGCTGCGCCTGGTCGCCAACGGCAGCTTCGAGATTCATCCGTATATGCTGCGCACCTGGCCGCCGGCCCCGCAGGAGTTTCCGATTCCGCGCGCGGCAACCAGCGGCGGCCAACTCACACTTTCATGGTCGCGCCAACCCGGTCTCGGCGGAAACGGACGCGGCTGCCAGGTCTGCGAGGTCTGGCTGATCCGTTCGCCGGCCGCGCACGGAGCTTGAGATGAGCTGCCGTCATTCGTGCTTGACGTTGCCGGCAGCACACCAGCTTGCCCGATCACGCCTTCATCCAGTCTGCTGCTGGACCCGGGCGACGAACCGGGTTGGTTGTCTTACTGTTTGAAGGATTGAAGCTGCTGCCAGAGGGGCATAGCAATGAATAGTTTGAAAGCAAATCAATGGAGATTTATTGTCTTGCCGGCCCTGGCGATGTCGTTGGGGTGGGGCCTCCGCGGGCAACTGGGCCATTCGACCGGGGCAATGGTTCCCGGCGCGTTGGCCGTGCTGACGCTCTGCTGTCTGCTTCCCGGGAAACTATTCTCCCGCGGATTGGCTGTTGGATTTGGCGCAATCGCCTTCGGATATGGAGCAACCATAACAACGCAGGATACAGCGCAACTGGCGGACGGCCAGATCTTCCGCGTGGGTAACACGATGGTGCTGGATTACACCGGATTGGCGATTAAAGGCGCGGTGTGGGCGATGGTTGGCGGTGCGGTGATCGGGTTAGCTCTGGTCGCATCCCGTTATCGCTGGAGAGATATTGTGATCGGCATGGCCGCCTTCGTTGCCGCGTTTCCTGCTGGATGGGCCCTGATCAACAAGCCCAACCCGGTTTACTTTTCTGTCACGCGGCATGAGAGCTACGGCGGGTACCTGGTTGGCTGTCTAGTCTTGCTCGCCTGGCTCACCTTCCGTGGCCGGACCAAGGTACCGTTTGTGCTTGCCGCGTGTACCGCCGTTGCAGGCGGATTGGGGTTTCCTTTAGGCGTGTTCGTGAACAGCCTGGGTCTTCACTCGGTGTACGTTGGCGGGTGGCACGATTGGTGGAAGGTGGCCGAAACCACCTACGGCGCCTTCATGGGAATCGGTCTTGGGATTGGAACCTGGCTGGTCAAAGACAAGCTGCCCGATCTGAGCGGTTCGACGGAACCTGCGATCAACTCGATGTCACGCGGATGGGGCACTCTGCTCGGATTGGCAATCTGCGCTGCCTTCGTCCTTCTGTCCGTGGCCGGCATCGGCGAATGGCTCGTTCCAGGCTCGATCATGGTCTGCATCGTCGCTTTTTTCCCAAAGAAAGTAGGTTGGCATCTTGGAATTACGGTGACGATCTATGTCACGGTTGTGAACGTCATTGTCTACTGGCTTGACGAGCAAAAGATCGGCAATGCGGTCTTCTTTTGGACCGTGGTTGCCCTGGTGACAGCCGCAGCCTCCTGGGCAGTCACAGGCTGGTGGAATGAAAGGGATACGGCGGTTCGCAAGCCCCTTCTGTTCCTGATGTGGGCGATTGTTGCGCTTACCGCGCTGAAGACATTTATTGAATATCCGGTGCTGTATCCAGAGGCTCAGTTGGTTGCAGCGGCTGGCAGCCGTTGGCTGTATACGGTGAAGACTCTGGGTGGCGGCCTGGGGGACGAGGTCATTCTCGGCTCCCTGGCGCTTCTGCTCACATGGCTGACTGCACAAACTTCACTCGATGCCGGATGATCATTTCTTCCCGCTGGGGAATCGCCAGCGCTGTGCAGTCAGTCGTTATGGTTTTGGGATGAACTGCTTCCCTCCCTTGAGTCGAGACGAGGGTACAGTTCTCAGATCAAGCAGGGCTGCTGAAGGCCCGGACAACTGGAGAGCAACATCATGCAACGCAGAAATTTTCTGAAAATCGGGACAGCGGCGCTGGCGGTCAGCGAAACCGCAGGCAGCTGGCTGCGCGCCATGGCGCAGAATCCTACCCAGGAAAACGCCGGTTCGGCTTTGGACTCATCCGTCGCAGCTCCCTTGCTGGACCTGACCAACGCAGTTCTGCTGACGCGGCCAGGCAAGCTGCCGAATGCCGAGCAGACTGCGTCCGCCGTGCTCGTCTCCGAGATTGCCAAGCGCAGCGGCATATCGCTGGCAAGGTCCACGGAGTGGCCGGCCCACCGCCCAGTCATCGCCCTTGCAAGCGCCGCACAGGCTTCAGCCTGGGGCCGCCGCACACCGCAGGGCCTGTCCAGCACTGCGCTACAGCCAGAGGGCTTCCGCATCCACGTCGAAAACGCTCCCGGCCAGCCTCCGGTGGTCTGGGTTCTGGGCGCTGACCCGCGCGGTGTGCTCTTCGGCGCCGGAGCGCTGCTGCGGCGGCTGCGTTGGACGCACGGGAGTCTGTCAATCGCCGAGGATCTGGACTGGAGCAGCTCGCCGTCCTACGCCATCCGCGGTCATCAGCTCGGCTACCGGCCCCAGGCAAACTCCTACGACGGGTGGGACGCCGCGCAGTTTGAGCAGTACATCCGCGAACTCACGTTCTTCGGCGTAAACAGCATTGAAGGCATACCGTTCCAGGACGATCGCAAGTCTCCGGTGATGAAACTCCCGCGCCGGCAGATGAACCGGGCCATCGGCGAGATTTGCGATCGCTATGGTCTCGACTACTGGGTCTGGGTGCCGGCCGACTTCGACCTGAAAAACACCACGCTGCGCAAACAATTCCTCAGCCGCTGCGAAGAGTTCTTCCGCGATACCCCGACTCTGACCGGCATCTCGGTCCCCGGCGGCGACCCGGGCAACAACCCGCCCGAAATTCTCTTTTCTTTTCTCGAAGAGCTGGCCGCAAGCCTGACGCCCATCCATCCGCAGGCGAAGATATGGCCCTCCCTGCAACAGTTCTCAAAAAAGAAAGTGGACACTGCATTCGATTACATCCGCACGAAGCAGCCGGCGTGGATGGGCGGCCTGGTGAGCGGGCCGAGCAGCCCGCCATCCAATGAGCTGCGCGACCGGCTTCCGGCGCAGTATCGGCTGCGCCACTACCCGGACGTGTCCCACAACGTTCGCTGCCAATATGAAGTGAATAACTGGGATCAGGCATTCGCGATGACCGAGGGTCGCGAGTGCGTGAACCCGCGCGCGGTTGAGTATTCCCGCTACTTCCGCGCCGAGGCCGGCTACAGCGATGGATTCATCTCCTACTCCGACGGCGTGCATGACGACGTGAACAAGACCGTCTGGAGCGCCTTGAGCTGGGATCCCTCGCTCACGGTGCCGGAGATTCTGACCGAATACGCGCACGTTTATTTTGCCCCGCAGGCGGCGCCTGCAATCTGTGACGGCATCCTGGCGCTCGAACGCAACTGGTCCGGCTCGCTGCTCACCAACGGAAGCGTCGAAAACACCTTGCTGCGCTGGCAGCAGTTGGAGCGGCAATTGCCCGGGCTGGCCGCGAACTGGCGTTGGCAGATGTGCCTGCTGCGCGCCAATTATGATGCTTACCTCCGCAGACGCCTGGCCTGCGAAACGCTGCTTGAGCTGGAAGCCAACGCGCGGCTACTCGAAGCTCCGTCCAAGGGCAGCGATGCGGCCATCGCCGCGGCCCGCCAGACGCTCGGCCGTGCGGAAACCAATGCGGCCGCCGCGCCTCTGCGCGCGCGCATCGTCAGCCTCTGCGACGACCTCTTCCGCTCCATCGTGCTGCAGACCAGCGTTGACAAATATTTCGCCAGCGGTGAGGAGCGCGGCGCGGTGCTCGATTTTATCGATCTTCCGCTGAACAACCGCTGGTGGCTTGAAGACGAGTTCACAAAGGTGGCGCAGCTTGGCTCGGAAAGCGACCGGGTGGAACGGCTGCGGGTGCTGGCAACCTGGGAGCATCCCGGTCCGGGCAGTTATTACGACGCGGTCGGCGACCTGGACAAGTCACCCCACGTGCTGCGCTACAGCGATGATCCGAGCATCGCCGCCGTGCTTGACGATTCCGGCGCCTCGTTCTGGTGGTGGGATAACGGTAAGAGCCGCGCCCGCCTGACGTGGCAGGCCTCATCGTGGCCAGTGGCCGTGGTGTATGACGGCATCGATCCGGATGCTGCCTATATCGTCCGCTCTACCGGGTACAGGCAGGCGCTGCTGCGCATCAACGGCGACCGGGTTCAACCCACGCTTGACGGCAAAAAAATGGGCGAGTTCAAGGAGTTTCCCGTACCGCAGGAGCAGGTTCGCAAACGGCGCTTGACGCTTACCTGGGACCCGCCCGCCGGGGAAGAGAATCTCAACTGGCGCGAACACTCGCGGCTCTCGGAGGTCTGGCTGCTGCAACAGAGGTCAGGCAAACTCGGTCCAGAGCGCCCATGAGTTCCATCTGGCCTCAAGATGGTAAGAAGGAGGTTGAGACCACAAGAGAACCTACAAAATGAACCTGTCCGCGCGATGATGGGAAGTCGCCCTGCGAAAACCGATATAGCGGCGCCGTAATCTGTCCAATGAAACCCAGGTATGAACTACGGCTTGGGATCACCCAGAGGGGCGCATCTTGAAGCTCCAGCCTCTCCGCAAGACGGAATGGCTTCAGGAGCCGTAAAACATAGATAAATATGGTAGGCACGACTGGACTCGAACCAGCGACCTCTTCCGTGTCAAAGGATGCATTTCAATGTTTTCAAGCACTTACGGGAATTGTAAACTCTCACAAGTCCTGCTAAGTGCTTGATAATACGTGCTGTCTTGTGTGATCGCGGGTTGGACTGCGGGTTGAAGGATTCGCGCTTCCTGAGCCGATCCTATCCTGCCATCGAAAGTGCCGGAGTCGAGGCCGGCACTTTGACCCGCAAATCCACGAGGCTTCGTCGGCAAGATTCAAGATGGATTGGAGCTTTACCTGTTCAATGTGTTTGAGCATCTCGCCAGTAGAATCAGGGCTGTTTGGTGGATTTCATGTAAGCGTGGAAGCATGCAAGCATGAAATCACTCATCGTTGGAAAATCGAGCTGGATGGCCGCCAGTTTGGCTGCTTTAACGTCTTTTACCGGCCATCGGACCTGCAAGGGCGCCCGCTCGACTTTGGACGCCGGCTTGCTCCGCTTTGACTCAACCGCTGGTGCCGAGACCTGTGCTGCCCTCGGCACAGGCTGAGCATTGGTAAGAGTGTCTTCGTCCAGTTTCAGTGCCTTCGCCATATGGATTTGCCCCCTGCCTCATCGCATGTTCCCATGCAGACATGATTTTATATTCTTCCACAGGGATGACATCTCCTTTGCAGCCACCCCCTTTGGTTCCGCCTCCGTGATGGTCTGGCCTTGAGGGTATGGAGACTTGTAGGCAGTGCGATCGCCTACGAAGGTTTCCGCAACCTGCCCGTGCTTCGACAGAACAGCAGCGGCCTGGGCGGTAATCAGCGTGTTTGCCTTTACGCGGGTCAACACAAAAACGAACGGAACCCCTGCTTCCTTCAGTGCCTGGACCGTTACCGGTGCGGCTGTCAGATCGTCTTCACTCGCCTGAACCGGAAAAATGACAAAGTCTGCCATATGAAACAGTTCCCTGGCTACTTCAACGCGTCCTGAGGCCGTGCCAATGAGGCAGTACGCGGCTCCGCGTTGGCGTAAGAGCTCCAAGCCTTTCTCAAGTCCTTCGAATGGAAGATCGACGCGTTGCGGTGCTTCAGATTCACGCTTGGCATGCCATGCGGTAAGGCTGCCTTGGGGGTCTGTGTCGATGAGGAACACAGGCCCATCTCCTGCCCTTTCAGCTTCAACTGAAAGATGTTTTGCGAGCATCGTCTTGGCGCTGCCGCCCTTCTGCGAATTGATTACGATCACTTGCATGCTCTCATGCTCCCAGGCATACATTACTAGCACTTTTTATGCCTGCATGCAATCATGCAGGCAAATTTCTGGAGATATTGAACGCTTGCCAATGGTGGAAACACCCTGCACGTGCGGGTTCGGGGCGAGGTGCCAGGACGAGACTGCCGCATCGCGCAATCCCTACTATGAGCACGATGCCTTATCCTCTGCTATGCCAAAACTCTTGTCTCAACTGCAGCAAATCCCCGATGCCCTCGGCGAGTAATCCCACCTGTCAGATCCAATCCGTCCTCCACTTATGCTCAAATACCCTGCTCCTCATGTCAGATCGGCCGACAAATTCGATCCTCAATAAAAGTCATGAGAGGCCATAGCGGCGCTGGTGATGTCGAGCGGCGTGATGCGTTGGGCTTTGACGTGAACCACGCCGTCCTGATTCTGCAGCGTGCCATCGATGCGCAGAAAGCGGCTGCGGGTGACGATCATGCGGTCGCGCTCGAAAACGTCCGGGGTGAGGATGACGTTGGCGATGCCGGTCTCGTCTTCGATGGAGAGGAAAACGAATCCCTTGGCAGTACCCGGACGCTGGCGCGCGATGACGCATCCAGCGATGCGAACCGGTTGATTGCCAGGGCGGGCCAACAAATCCATCGCCGATAGAACGCCTTCACTCCGCAAGATTGCACTGTGGTAGGCCATAGGATGCGGGCCGGTGGTTATGCCGGTTCCAGAGTAATCGGCAGAGAGGCGCTCGTCGGTGGTCATCGAGTGCAGCGGCATCGGCTCGCAATCCTCGTCGGGCGGATAGTCTGCACTGCGCAGCAAAGGACCGACAGGACGGCCAGCCTCTTCCACCTGCCAAAGCGCATCGCGGCGATGCTCGACGTGGTCCAGCGCATTCAGCGCACCGATGCGAGCCAGTGAGACAAGTTCCTTGCGATTGAGTGCGGGGACGCGAAGAGAAAGATCTTCGATGGATGTGAACCGTCCGTCGATCGTGCGCGCTTCGAGAAGAGATTCCGTCGAGGAGCGGCGTAATCCTTTTGCATAATTCAGACCAATGCGGAGAGACAGCGAGCCATCCGGTTCAGCTTCCAGCGTGCAGAGGCCTCCAGACCGCTGTATGTCGATAGGCCGCACGCGCAGGCCGTGGCGTTGGGCATCTTTTATCAATACTGCCGGCGCGTAGAAGCCCATCGGTTGATTGTTGAGCAGAGCGCAGGTAAATGCGGCCAGGTAGTGGACCTTGAGGTAGGCCGAGGCGTAGGCGATCAGCGCAAAGCTGGCCGCGTGCGACTCCGGAAATCCGTACATGGCAAAGGACGAGATGCTCTGCACGATATTGTCCTGTGCTTCGGCGCTAATGCCGTTGCGCGTCATGCCCGAACGGAGACGGCCTTCCAGGTCCTTCATGCGTTGCATGGAGCGGCGCATGCCCACCGCGCGGCGCAACTCTTCCGCCTCCGCTCCGCTGAAATCGGCAATGGTCATGGCCATGCGCAGAAGCTGCTCCTGAAAGAGCGGAACTCCCAGCGTGCGCTTGAGCACCGGCTCCAGCGATGGATGCGGATAGGTGACCGCCTCCTTGCCCTGGCGGCGGCGCATATAGGGATGCATCATCTTGCCCACAATAGGACCGGGGCGGATGATGGCCACCTGCACGACCAGATCGTAGAAACGCGTGGGCGCATTGTGGGGAATGGAGGCCATCTGCGCGCGGCTCTCCACCTGAAACATGCCGACGGTGTCTGCCTTGCGCAGGGTCTCGTAAACAAGTGGGTCCTCGGGCAATGCGGCCAGGTCAATCTCCGATCCGTAGTGGTGTGGGATCAGTTCGATTGAGTCTTTGAGCACGGCCATCATGCCCAGGCCGAGCAGATCCACTTTGATGAGGCCGAGATCGGCGCAATCCTCCTTGTCCCACTGGATGACGGTGCGGCCGGGCATGGAGGCGCGCTCGATGGGAACAACGCGGTTGAGCATGCCGGCGCAGATGACCATGCCGCCGGAGTGCTGCCCGAGGTGGCGCGGCAGATCCTGCATCCGTTGGCAGAGGTCGAAATAGTGGGCGATGCGCGGATGACGAATGTCGAAGCCGGCCTGCTCGAAGTGGCGGGCCAGCGTGTCGTTGGCGCCACGCCACTCCCAATGGCCCATGAGGCTGGAGAGCCGCGCAAGCTGCTCTTCTTCAAAGCCCAGCGCCTTGCCCACTTCGCGCGCTGCGGAGCGGCCGCGATAGCTGATGACGTTGGCGGTCATGGCCGCGCCCTGCGCGCCGTAGCGCTCATAAATGTACTGAATGACGCGCTCGCGCTGGTCGCCTGAAGGCAGGTCGAGGTCGATGTCCGGCCATTCGCCGCGATTCTCGTTGAGGAAGCGTTCGAAGAGAAGCTCCATGCCCACGGGATCGACCGCGGTGATTTCGAGCGCGTAACAAACGGCGGAGTTGGCCGCCGAACCGCGGCCCTGCACCAAAATGCCTTGCCGTTGACAGTAGCGAATCAGGTCCCAGACGATGAGGAAGTATCCGGCAAATCCCAGCTTGGCAATGAGTTTGAGTTCGTGCTGTACCTGTGCGCGGGCCTTTTCGAGCAGAGATCGTTTGGCTCCCGCGCCATAGCGCTTACAGACGCCTTCTTCCACGCGCTTGGCCAGAAAGCTGTCCATCGTTTCGCCTTCGGGAACCGGGTAGTGAGGGAATTCGTAGCCCAGATCGTTGAGCGTGAATTCGAGTCGCTGGCTCACGATGTTCGTGTTGGAAATGGCTTCAGGAATGTCGCGGAAGAGTGCAGCTATCTCACGCGCGGATCGCAAGGAGCGCGAGGCGTTTGCCGTGAGCAAGCGACCCGCCTGATCGAGCGAAGTATGAAAGCGGATCGACGTTAACACGTCCAGCAGTTCGCGGTCCTTATCCGTTGCCGCGCGCACGCCGTTGGTGGCAATCACCGGCAGATGCAAGTCAGAGGCGAGGCTCAGAAACGATTGATTGCGGCACTCTTCGCTGCGTTCGTGATGGCGCTGGAGTTCGATGTAGAGGTTGCCGCGGCCATAAATGGAAGTCAATCGCTCGGCGACCTTGGTGGCCTCTTGCTCACCGCCGCGCGCAAGTCCTGACGCAAGCGGGCCTTCCTCGCCGCCGGTCAGGCAGATCAGTCCCGCCGAAAACTCTTCCAAGTCTTCGAGTGTTGCGGCTCCCTCTGCTTTTGTTGCCTCGCGCATCTTGAAGCGTGTGATGAGTTGGCAGAGATTCTGGTAGCCGGTCTGCGAGGCGCAGAGCAACATTAGGCGCGAAGGCTCTGGTGAAGACTGATGTGGCAGCCATGCTGGAGGCTGCAGCCGCTGGCCGAGGGATGAGACGGCAATCTCTGCGCCAATGTGCGCCTGCACTCCAAGCCGTTTGGCCGCGGTGTGGAAGCGCGCTACGCCGTAGAGTCCATTGCGGTCGGCTAATGCGATTGCCGGCATGTCTAGCTCTGCGGCGCGCTTGATGAGCGCTTCCGGTTGCGAGGCTCCGGCAAGAAAGCTGAAGGCGCTGGCAGCGTGCAACTCGACGTACTCGCTGTCTGGCGCAGTTGCCGTTGATTGCCGCATGATGGAAATGTTTGTGGTTTCTTGAGAGTCCCGCGGCTCGTAAGCGTCGTTGGGGTGGCAGACCGGCGTTCCCGGCGAGCGTGTGTTGGGAACAGTGGAGCTACGGTCAATCATAGAAAGCCTCCAGCCGCCACTCATTGCGCAGCCGGTCCAGAACGAGCAGGCAGCCAAACGTTTCGCCCTTGGCGCTTGCAGCCAAAGCATCCCATTCTTCCGTATCCCAACCATCCTGAGACCACCAGCAGCCGCTGGTTCTCCAGGGGCCATAGGCAGCCGTGATCTCGTAGCGATTGTCTCCATCGCGAAAGGCCACCGGCTTCATCGAATGCATCCAAACTTGAATCGGATGGGGAGGCCGTACGCGGCGCAGAGCCATGCGCGGGCGCTCAGCTTTTGGCGTGGCGGGTTTCACGTCCACTTGAAAGCCCTCCATGCGAAAGCTGCCGGGACGGTGCGAGTCTTCCAGCACCGGAGAGCCCACGCGATTCTCGCCCACGATGGCCTTGAGCCGCGCCAGCGTCACGTCCAGCCGCGAAGGTTCCGGCGTCTGCGGAGCGAACAGGCCCAACTGCATCTTGCTCGATTGGCCTGCTTCCGCGGTGAGCGTGAGCGAGACGACCGCGGCCAGCGGCGGATGCGCTCCCATTTCCAGTTGCAGCAGCTTCAGCAGAAATTTGCGATCCACAGAAGGCACGGCAGGATGAATCGCTAGATGGTGAACTTGTCCGCCTTCAATCTCCATGTCCACATTGAGCGACGCCAGCGACATCGCTCGTCCCACGGCGCGCGCCACCAGGCAGTCGATCAGGCGCGCGCCAATAAAGAGCAGCGAGTCGATCTGCTCTACTGGAGTTTCAAAGTCGTAGAACTCATTCAGCGCAAACGAGGGCTCGATGGGCTGAAAGGTATGCCGCGCGCTGCCGTGAGCCAGAGCCCGCCAATCGCTGGCCGCAGCGCCGAGCCGCTTGACCAGCTCCACCTCGGGCAGGGCTGCCAGTTCGCCCAGCGTGCGAATGCCCCATAGCGCAAAGGTATCCCGGTGCTCTTCCGTCAGGGCAAGCAAAGCAATCGGCAGCTTTTCGAGTGCGCGTGCTTCCTCGCCTGCTGGAATGATCGCGATTCCGCGCGTTGCAGCTGCCTTGATCCGCGCCGCATGAAAGTTTGCGCTCGTGGCAATGGAAACGCGAAAGCCTGCCGTCGTCATTTCCTCGCGCATCCGCTCGACGAGCTTCTCCGGGGGACCAAACAGCAGTTCCGTCCCTGCGATGTCCAGCACCAACGCCCATCCAGTTCCATCACTGGCTTCTTCGATGCGGGGCGAAAACTTCGCAGCACACTCCAGCAGAACTGCATACGCGGCAGTCTCGACCTCGGCCGAGCGCGACAGAAGCTGCAGCCCGCTGATGCCTTCAGCCTCCAGCCTCGTCATGCCCAGCACCGCGCCTCTCCGGCTTGCGTGCCGGTTCAGGGAGCAGACGGTCTCCTGCAGCACCGGACCGTCGAGCACGGCGATGGGTTGCTCCTGTAGATCCGTGCGCAAACGCAGCAGCGCCTGCGCGGGGAACTCCGCTGCATGAACGCAGGCATAGAGTTCGCTGCTCATGCACGCCTCTTGGCTTCCCATGCGGCGGTTGCAGACCAAGCTGAAGTGGGCGGCTTGCGCGCGCTGGCAAACTGCGGCGTAAAGCGCTGCTGTTCGCGCCGCGCCTCGAACATGCAACCGCGCCATATGGTTCCGCCCACGCTCTCCGGCTGGAACGGCGCAGATTCCAGCACTACCGCAGCGCCCGATTGGGCATAGGCCATATTGCCTAGAACCACCAGGCTGCACCGGGTCCGGTCGGCAGCCTGCCGGAAGCGAAACCAGGTGGCCAACGGAATCCGCATGGCATGCGCTGGCTCCACATCCCCCAGATCCAGGACAATCGCGGCGAATCCTCCCGCTTGCAGCAGCAGGTCTGTCGCGCGCAAAGCCTGGTCGAGCCGCGTCCACGGTTTGGCCCGCGCCGGCCCACTCTCATTGCGGCAGCGCACCCATAGCAGTTGTTTCAGTCCCACGCCGTTGGCCGCCGCCGACTCCGGGTCGAAGGCGTCGCTCACATCCACCCAGGCGCAGACTTGTCCAGCCTCTGTCCTTTTGGCCAGAAACGCCAGCGTCAGGCTGGTTCGGCCCGACGATTCCTGCCCCGTTACCTCGCTGATCGCGCCCACCGGCAAACCGCCCTCCAGCAGCGCATCCACCGGGGCAACGCCGGTCGGCGCCACCTCATAAATGGTCTTCGGCGCAGGCGTCAGCGCTGCCGGAAAGCGGTGTTCCAGCGTGCGTTCGATTTCAAGGCGTAAAGCAGCAGTGGAGGGCATGGCAAGTCTCTGTTTCGCTTTTTCTTCGCTATAAGCTTCTCTCGAAACGGGCGGGTTGTCAAAGATTCTCTGGGGTCGAGGCAGGCGGGTTGTCTATTCTGAGGTAGCCATGTGTGGACGCTTCGCCCGGAAATCGACGCAAGAGGTTCTTGCAGAATGGCTTGGCCTCGACCTGGAGGACATGCCCTGGTTTGCGCCCACCTATAACGCCGCTCCGCAGAGCATCCAGCCCGTGATCCGCCTGAATTGTGATTCCGGCCGGCGAGAGGCAGCCCTGCTGCGCTGGGGACTTGTGCCCTTCTGGGCCAAGGATGCCAAAATCGGCTACAGCACGATCAACGCCCGCGCCGAGGAAGCCGTCTCCAAGCCGGCCTACCGGGAAGCGCTCAAGAAGCGCCGCTGCCTGGTGCCCGCGGATGCGTTTTACGAGTGGCAGCGCCGGGATCCCAAGACGAAGCAGCCTTTTGCCATCGCGCTGAAGAGCGGCGAGCCTTACGCGTTTGCCGGCCTCTGGGAGAGTTGGTGCCCCAAGGACGGCGAATCGCTGCAGACCTTCACCATCCTCACCACCGATCCCAACGAGATCATGGCGCCGATCCACAACCGGATGCCCGTGATCCTGAGCCCCGGAGACTACGACCGCTGGCTCGATGCTGGAGACCCGGCGCGCCCTCCCGTCGACCTACTTCGGCCCTACCCAGCCGAGCGCATGTGCGCCTGGCCAGTGAGCGACCGGGTCGGCAATGTGCGGAACAACGAGGCGAGCCTTCTCGATCCAGCGAGCCCCATCCAACCGCAAAATCGCCTGCCGTTGGACGGATAATCCCTGGATTGATTGGGATAGGACTGTCAAGCTGTTTCAACCAAATGTTGGGACCAGTGACTCAACGGAGTTGCTTAGTCGATAGGATTCGGTCTTGTACTGACAATTCAGGCATTTGTGTCGGATATAACGGTTTGCTGCCGCCCAATACAACGGAATGCTGCCAGACGTCATTGAGACTGCAAGGAAGCAGGTAAGCGCCAGGTGTTCGGACCACTCCATCTTTCTTGGAGAAGGTCAAAGACTTTCAACATCCGCGCCTGACGATATGTTTTGATTCACGATCACTGTAATTTGATTTTGCCAGCGATCTCTTTGGTGGATCTTCGCGATACATCTGCCAGTTCGGCATAGCGGGGCCAGTTGGCCACGGCCTTTTTTGCCTTCGCTAAAATCTCCGGCGCGTTTTTTATCCCATGCTGTTTGCCCAATGCCCGAAGCTGGACTGTGCCGGGATTCCTTCCCTCGCCCATGACGAGCATGCTTTGCTCGCCGCCCGGGCCATAGGAAAAGACCAGGTCGTAGGCGGGTGCAAAAATCCACTCGTTTTTCGCGTTAAGAAGGAACGAAAAATTCTTCGCGTGATCGTCGCGATTGTGAGCAAGGACGTTGAAGCAGGCCAGCGCATAGGCCTTTTCGGCATCCTGAATATTTCTGGTCAACGCCAGGGTCACGCGCAGAACCATATCGTAGTCAAGGCTAGGACTGCGATGATCGGCATGGATCAGGCCGCCAAGGCTATGCATATGGATGCGGGCATCAACGTCCCGGTCGAAGCGCTTCGTGCCGAAATACTTGTTCCGTTTCGTGCAGAAAAGATGGGTTTCAGGCATCTCCACGCCTGCATCCTTTGCCATCAGGCTGTAGGCATATTCGATAGCACCCACGTCCCGCGCGTCCTGCGAAGACGGAAACTTGATCATCCAGTGCGCGAAGCCAGGCTGCAATTCCTGCTGGCCGTGAATGATCCTTTTCTTGTCGGTGCTCACTTGCGCCACGATCTTGGGCCGGGCGCCTGAAGAGGAGCCATTGAGCCGCAACAACTCTTCGAATACCTCTTCGTTTTCTCCGGCCAGCATGGCGGCTGATTCCTCAGCGAGTTTGTCGAGCGCCAGCGGAACATCATCGGCGTTTTCTAGACTCTGCTCCGGCTCGTAGCTGAGAGCGCCCATGCCGTGCCGTCCAACATAGGCCAGTCGGTCGAGCGGATTCAGTTGGCCGCTATAAATGCCATATTTCTCCACCGTGCGGTCGAGGAGAAGGCGGCCCCATCCGTCCGGCAGGCTGTCATTGAATACGCCGAACAGGCCGTCGAAGATCGTGGTGTCGGCAATGGAAACGCCAGGCCTGAGGGGAAGTTTGATCGGCGAAATCTCGATGTTTGACGCGATGAATGAGGCGTCATACTCGAAGAGAACCTGCCTGTTCTTGAATGCGAGGCGCCCAACCTTGCGGCGTTGGTTTCGCGCGTCCAGATAGACGGTCAGCAACTCAGTCGGGCTATACGCCATGGATGCGTCCTTTTCTGCTCGACGCTCTGCGCCGCAACGGTGGCGTGGCAAGCAGAGCGTCGAGCGATTGGGCGGCTTGGATTGGCTGGCTTTCCACGGCCAGCTTGTCGAAATCGTCAAGGCAATCCAGCACCAAGGCTAGATTCAGAAGCGAATCCAGCGCGATCAATCCTTCACGCTCAAATCGTTTTAGCGAACTCCAGGTCACGCCGGAGCGCGCCGCCAATTCTCTCTGCGTCAGGTCCATTGCAAGACGCCGGGTCTTGAACCGTCCAGCAATTCCTGCCTGTACCTCTTGCACCGTTTTGAGACATACAGACAATATATTACCTCCTAAAGCCTATTATACAACGCAATAGACAATATGTTGACCATATATTTCAAAGCAGGAGCCATTACTCAGCTACCCTTCATTGACGACTAGTGGACATCCTCCCTGCCTCCGGCGGAAAGGATGTTGTCCTTGTTCCTCAAATCACTGGTGGCAGGATGAAGTGTAATGTCTGGCAACTTCGAACTGTATTCCCCGGCAGGTTTGGATTGTACCTCGTGGCAGAATTGAGTGTATTCGACAATTTGGCCAGTTCTCGACAATCCAGGGTCATGTCCAGGTTGACCACCAGATACTTGGCGACTTCCAGTTACCGATCCTCCGAAACGGAGAACAATCGTGGGAATCCAGTCGCTTCAAGAAGTGTCCTAAGCAGGCGGAGTATCTGATCTGGAGAAACCTGAAGTTAGCAGACACCCATAATTGAATTCATCGTGCGCTGGAACGTCTGATCTGCATCTGGGCTCCAGTCATTTGAACCCTGAAGTTCACAAGCGTCTGGCTGACGCCGAAGGAGTCAGCAATATCCGCCACAGATAGGCGTCGCTTGAGAGAACTCACTAACGCCTCGCGAGGCAGCAGGAGGCACCACGCCAGCCAGTTCGCCTCTTCTTCCTGCTTCGGATTGAAGCTTCGCATCACCAGGCTTCCATCTTGAGAAAGAACCAGCTTGGTGGGCTCATGTTCGAGGATGAGATGAGCAACTTCGTGCGCGATATCACTCGCGATACGCCCGGGGTTATGGGAAGGGTTGTAAATGATCACCGAGGCCATTCCTGTCACTACCGTAACGGCGGACCAACCTGAGGTGTCTTCGTGAAGCAGTTGCGCTAAATGTGCATCGGACATTCCCCGAATATCTCGAGGCGTGCAAAGACGAGCGCCAAAAAGCGTTGCGAGCCTCGGCAGGTCCATCCGATCCAGAAGCTCCATATCCATTTCTTTTCGAAGGGCTTGTGCAAACTTCTCCGCCCAGGTCTTGAAACCACGCTCCAGAAGGGACACTGTCTCACCTGTCCTCTTCAAACTGCTGATTACTTGCCAAAATGATCATCTGCGCCAGCGCCTGTAGGGTAGGGAGCTGACTGGTTGCGTCCATGCGCAGGTGAGCCGAGACTTGGGTGTGCGGCGCGCTTGCAATGCCCAAACCTTTGGCTGCGTCCGTGGCTTCGAATCCTAGAAAGCTTCCAGGATCGAGCTTTAACCACTTACAGATCTTCCCAAAAGTTGTAACGTCTGGCGTCTTCCCGCCCTCCACGCGCATGAGCGTTGCAGCGCTGACCCCAATTTCTGTTGCAGCTTCGCGGAGCTTCTTCGCTCCTCGCTTCTCTCGTACCAGCGCGCCAAGGCTCTCTAATGATCGAGAAGGCATATTCACCTCACATTTTTACGAAACAAGACTTGCGCTGTGAAACCAACTGCGCTAATGTCAGTATATCGCAAGGAAACACCACTCTCTCTGCGAAACAGAAAGGCGACCCATTATGTCCGGCAATCATTCCCCTGTATCCGCGCCCAACGTTGCCGAGGCGATGCTCAACATCTTTGACGGTGACGAGCAGCCCTTTGTCGGCAAGGTCCTCTTGCACATTCACAATGATCAAGACATTCAGCCGCAGATGGTAAACGCGACGGGTCCTAATGTTTTGGTGAAGGTACCATTCCACGACGGAATCGGGGACTTCTATGCCATCAGCGTATCCGCTGACGGGTATCGCGATAGTGGCTGCTTCTTCAAGGCCGATCCCAAGGTGTTGGCGGAGCCAAAACTGCTCTTGCTGCGTAGCGATCCCACTCCTCAGTTTCCCCCGTGGGCAGATTTCAAGAGCGCACATCCGTCTGAGGCTGCGTTCGTGTCCATCGGACAAAGCGATGCCGAAGCGCAGGCGCACTACGAGGGTTTGACCAAGAACAAGCCAAGCGCGCTGGCCTGTCTATTGAACCTCACACAGGCGATGAGCGAGATCGATCTGGCCGGGCGATCGCCTCTGAGCTACTTCAAGCAAATCTGCTGGGACGATACCCTCGCGCAGGATCGTTTCTTCGGATATGTCGACCCCGCGATCATTCCGGCTGTCCGCGCTGCGGCGGCAAAGGGTGCGTTCGCCGAGGAGAAGAACTGTGCGCAGTTTCATCTGGGTTCCACGTGTAGTTGGAAGCAAATTGCGTTTCCCGTTTGCAATGTTCAACTCACTTTCCATGAACACGACCAGCAGGTCATCGACGGGCTGCCTTGTATCAAGATCGAGCCCGACATCGATCTTTATCGCGATCTCGTGGAACACGGCTTCGGTGAGGTCTTTCCCAATCTGCTTACGAAGGGATTGACGAGTCCTTTTGACGTCTTCACCATGCGGTGGACGACCGCCCAGGACAATGACGGCCCTCCTTTCGATCCTGGGTATGAACTTGCCTAGGTCCAACGCTTGGAGACAGCGAAATAAGTTCCCATGTCAGACCCGAAGTTGAGTAGGTCCCCCAAAAGAACGGAGACTCGACGATGACCCGAGCAAACAAGCTTTGCACAATCCTCATTTTCAGCGGGCTAATCGGTTCGATTGCGGCCTGCAAAGTGTCGGATGACGCAATTGCTGCCTCGCAACAGATGACATCTACCGCGGCCGCGTTGAACCACTATTATTCAGCGCTGGATGCAGGGATCACCGACACGATCTCACTTTATGAGCTGGACGGGGCGATCTCTGGAATCCCGTTTGGAAACGACGATCGAAAGCTCTCTGAGTCGACGCGGGACGAACTTGAAAAGCGAAAAGAGTTGGCGGACGCGCTTGCGAGAGTGGCGTCCGCGATGTCCACGCTTTCGAATTCCAAGGCAGCGTCCGACGTGCAAACTTCGGCAACGCAGCTAGGCAATGAGTTGATCGCAGTCCATGCGCTCCCTGGCGGCTCCCCGGTTCCTGATGCGATCGGAAAGGCGGGAAACTTCCTGTTGCAGATCGTACAACAGCACAAAGAGAAAGAAGCGGCTCGTGCCCTCGACGAAACACTAATTGCTGTCGGAGATTTGTTCGAGAAGGAAAAACCGACTTATGACTCTATTGCACGCACCCATGATCGAGAAGCAAGCCAAATCGCTCAGGATCTTATCAAGTTGAATGACGTCGATCCGGGTCCAATGCTCGCTCCTGCGCTTAAGCCGTTCGGTCTCAAAGCATTACCCCCGAGTGCGTCGATGCAAACGTCATTGAAGACATTGGCTCTTTCTCGGCTCCAGCACGCGACGGAGGAGGCTTCGAAAAAGGACGAATCCGCCTCAGCTGCGATGCTTGCGGCTCTTCGCGAAATGAGTTCCCGTGTACACCTAGTAGCGACCGAAAAGCCAATGTCTCTTCGCGGAGCGCCCTTCTCGTTGAAACTAGTCGAAGATTGGGCACAATCCTGGTCCGCATCCCTCATCTAAAGGAGAACGTAATGAGTCAGTCCATAGAGGCACTCGAAAATCAATATTTCTTACTGAGGGGTAGCCTCAGCACCTTGACAGAGCAGGGAGCAACAGCAGATCAGTTGGATCAGCTGCGCACACAAATAGCTCAGAGTCGGACCAACTTTTTGACCGCGGTAAACAAGAATCTTCATGACGACACCCCTGAGATCAAGCAGCTCGTCACCCAGCTCAATACAGAAGAGACGAGTCTCAAAACAGCCATCGACCATCTAGGAGACGTCGCCAAGGTGATCGATGCGATCACGAAGGCTGTAGACATCGGCTCGCAGATCGTCGCGAAGGCCGTCGCCCTTTAGGACAACGATCCAGAAATGCCCAACATTCGGCATGCTTACTTTCACCTCTCCCTTTGCAATCCGCCCCTCACCTTCACTAACGTGTATGGTCGGAGAGCAGATCAACCTTTGCTCACATAGGAGTCCATCGTGGCCAACATCAAGCGCATCGCCGTCTTCCTTGACGGTACCTGGAATAACGTTGACGACAACACCAATGTTTGGCGGCTCAAGTCTCTCTGCGATAAATCTGCCGAGCAACTCGTCTACTACAGCGCAGGCGTCGGTACCCAGTCCGGTGAAAAGCTTTCCGGGGGCATGTTCGGCATCGGCATCAACGATGAGGTCAGCAACGCGTACGAGTGGCTCGTCGAACACTACGCCGACGGAGCACAGATCTTCATCTTCGGTTTCAGCCGCGGAGCATTCACTGCCCGCAGCCTTGCCGGCTTTATCTCCAAGTGCGGCCTTCTAAAGCCCGGCTCACCTGTCTCGTTGAAGCAGATGTTTGACCGCTACCGCAAAGGCACAGCAACCACGGTCGGCGCACTCGCCCATGTCACCGACGACCAACTCCCACAGGAAGACAAGTGGATCAAGGAGTACTCTCGCCGCATCCCCATCTGGTTTCAGGGCGTTTGGGACACCGTAGGAGCCCTCGGCATGCCAATTCCGCTACTGCCTAATGTCAGCCGCTCGGACTTCGCTTTCCTTGAAACAGATCTCCACATCAACGACACACACGCGTATCACGCTCTTGCCATCGACGAGCATCGCGAAGCCTTCGCCCCAACCCTCTGGGTTAAATCCACACCGAAGGTAGGTGATACCTTTCCTCCTCGCGATCTAGCCCATGTCGAGCAGCGCTGGTTCGTCGGGGCACATGCCAACGTTGGCGGCGGTTATGAGAACGACCTCCTCGCTCAGATTCCGCTGGAGTGGCTCATGGAGAAGGCCATTGCTCATGGCCTCTTGTTCAAAGATTCCGTCGTGATTGATGGGGACGAAAACACCTGCCCCATTCATGATTCCCTCAAAGAGATGGCTCATGGCATCTACGAAATCGTGACACTTGGCAAGCACTACTACCGCCCGATTGGTGCTGAGCCCGTTGACACTGGTGACGCCATCAAGACCACCATCAATGAAACCATCGACGCTACCGTCTTCGACCGCTGGCGTGTTGATTCCACATACCGACCCCAAAACCTCGCAGAATGGGCAAGCCGCCGCAGGGTTGACCCTGGCACTCTGAAGGAGGCTGTCCTTGCCAAAGATGCGACTCCAATTGTCGCAGCGATACCACAGTCCGACGCTTCTCAGAATATTCCCACAACCTAAACTGTTGGCGGGAAGTTGGGGCGGCTCTACTCGATATTGCAGATTCAACAATAGAGTACGCTTTCGACCTTGACTGCTTCCCTGGGGGCGGCTTCCTTCAAGTCGCTGTATCAGAGAAGCGTCCTGTCAGAGAGCATTAAAACTCGCGCTGTTTCGTGGGGCGCGTCAGATACAACACTAAGAACTTATCCGTAAATAGAAATGGTCTGTCTCCAACAGATCAGCGCGGCAGCAAGCGTGAGAAGCGCGATGTAACTGGCCTCGGTTTTTTCGAAGCTGACTAGCAGTTTGC
>Ga0316217_10000293_pt1 | contig 72657 bp, 49 predicted proteins | sample 1anoAmetaG_FD_203633 | JGI IMG/M metagenome (GOLD analysis project Ga0316217, IMG submission 203633) | Freshwater microbial communities from Trout Bog Lake, Wisconsin, USA - 1anoA | ecosystem: Environmental > Aquatic > Freshwater > Lake > Hypolimnion/Profundal zone | place: USA: Wisconsin... | reverse complement strand
CGTTTCTCGCAGCCTCATCCCCACTGAGAAAGCTGGCAAGCTCTCCCTCCCAAACTCGAATCCTGCAACTTCAGGTGGGTCCGTTTATAAAGAGAAAATGGGTCCGTTTAGAACCGGGGGTGACAGGGAAGGTGAGGGCGTTGGGGCTACTGCCTGTTTTGTCGGCTCGGGAAGGACAGCGCGCGCCCTGCGCCTTTGGCGCGGTGCCGGAACTCACTATTGATTTGTTGTTTGAGAGTAGACGATTGGCTTCGACAGGGCGGCACTCTTTTTGCGTATAAAAACCTCACAAATGCGTGCCAGTGCCGATGCCTGGATGTAACTGTCTGATCAATAAGCTTTGTGGCGTTCCTCCTGCCGATACGGTCGACGTGAGGGGTGCTCCAATACTAATCAGGTTCTGGATGCGACAGCAGCAATGACGCGAAATAACGGATTAAAATAGAATTGTCTAGCTTTTAATGGTATGTGCGAAATCGGGCAACCTTTGGTTGCCAATCCTGATGGAACGGTGCTGCCGAGTTGACCTGTCATGCAGGGTATTGCATGATTACAGCCGGTTGGCGCGCTGCTTCGCTGAGGTGGGGCGGCTGCGTGCTTCCTCCCGGGATTAGTCCTGCCCCGTCAGCCATTGGGGCCGGCTCCAGTGGCCGCCGCCGTGCTGATTGCACAGGTCACGTCATTGCGAGGTTTTGTGTTAGAGCCGGTTTATTCGCAGCGTCCTTTTCTGAAATGATGAGTGTGTTAAAGATTATTAAAAAACTATAATATGTCTACACCATCCACGTCGATTTTTTTCAGGCATAGCTTGCGGGAATGATTCGCATAAGGGCGACAGAAGCAGTCATAGCCTTGAATTCACAGTCATCAGGCCTTAGTCTCTGAGAGCCTAAATGTTCGTTTTATAGGAAAAAATTACAGTGAATGTGTCTTAAAACTGTTGAAACCTTGCAGCACATGGTGTATAAGAATCGGAATTAAATTCCGGAGCGGCTGGCGGTGACCCCGCTGTCCTTGCTCCCTGTTGGTATTGCCGCGATTTGGCGGTTTCAAGGAGGGCTCACATGTTAAAACAGCGCGCTAGCGTCTTGAAGAAGGCTAATATCGTCTCCGATGCGGCACTTGTGGTAGCGGCATTTATGGCTGCCTTCAACCTGAGGGTGCAGTTCGGCGGCCTCGGGGACCTGGACCAGTACACCTGGGTGCTCCTGGCCGTGGTTCCCGTCTGGCTCTTCCTGCTGGAGCGTTACGGATTCTACGATTCGCAGCGGCTGAGCTCTCCCTGGTCCATCCTGATGTCGCTGGTCAAGGTGACCGCCATTGGAGGCGTGCTGACCACCTCCATCATCTATCTCTTCGAACCCCATGGCTTCAGCAGAAGCTTCTTCGGCGCCTTCCTGGTGCTCTCCTTCCTCATGCTTTTGGCCGAGCAGTTCATGGTGCGCCTCGCCCTGCGCCTTTTGCGCCTGGAAGGCTACAACTTCCGCAACATCCTGCTGGTCGGCACCGGCGAGAGCGCCGTCAGGATCATCGACATCCTGGACCGCAACAAGGGGTGGGGGCTCAAGGTCGTCGGCCTGCTGCACACCCAGCACCGGCATGACCTGATCCCGATGAGCGGATACCCGGTCATCGGCTCGCTGCACGACATGGTGGAGATCTGCAAGGCGCACACGGTGGACGAGGTGATCTTTTGCGACTCCAAGGAGGAGTCGCGCTTCGAGATAGCCGGCTACATCGCCAAGCTTGACGAGATGGGGATCACCGCCCGCACCGTGCTGAACCTTTTCTACCGCTTCGAGGGGAAGAAGGAACTCGGCATGCTGCACGGCGAGGTGCCGCTTTTGACCTTCCGCTCCGTCTCCGTGGACGCGAACCAGCTCTTTTACAAGCGCTGCCTGGACATCGCCGGCTCCTGCGTCGGCCTCGCCTTTACCGCCTGCATCTTTCCGCTCATCGCGGCCGCGGTGAAGCTGGAGTCCCCCGGCCCGCTGCTCTTCGGCCAGACTCGGGTGCGGGAAAACGGCAGGACCTTCACCTGCTGGAAGTTCCGCTCCATGTACCAGGACGCGGAGGCGCGCAAGCAAGAGCTCATGCACCTAAACGAGATGGAGGGCGCGATCTTCAAGATGAAGAACGACCCTCGGGTCACCAAGGTCGGCGCCTTCCTCAGGAAGACCAGCCTGGACGAACTGCCGCAGTTCTGGAACGTGTTAACCGGCGAAATGAGCCTGGTCGGCACCAGGCCGCCGACGCCGGCGGAGGTGAAGGGGTACCAGAACTGGCAGCGCAAGAGGATCTGCATGAAGCCCGGCCTCACCGGCCTCTGGCAGGTGAGCGGCAGGAACCGCATCACCAATTTCGACGAGGTGGTCCGGCTCGACCTTGAATACATCGATACCTGGAGCCTCGCGACCGACATCCGGCTCATCCTGCGCACCCTGAAGGTCGTGTTCTTCAGGGAAGGCGCCTGCTGACCCCGGTGGTGCGGGCGGCAAAAACTGTTAGATAGGTGATGCTTGCCGCTGCGGTCGCATCACCGCTTTTGGCTTAAGAGAGGAAAAAGTGAGACTTCTGCTTCGTTGTGTTGTATTCACCTGCTGCATCTGTTCGCTTGTTTCCGGCAGAGTCTTGGCATCCGAACCGGCCCCCTTTCACAGAGCCCTCTCTCTGGAGGGATTCACCGGTGTACTCAACACGCCCAACGCCTATGTCACCGAGGAGGGCTGGCTGGATGCCCTCTATACCAACCAGAAAGAGAGCCAATGGCGCAATAAGGTGCCTTTTGAGGACAATTACCTCTTCTCCATCGGTTTTTTCAATTTTATCGAACTAGGGGGACGCTTCTTCGAGGCCCCGCATGCCGGGCGGGACCTCTCCGGCAACCTGAAGGTGACCAGCGCCTTCCTCACCCGCGACCATCCGCTGCTTCCGGTCCTCGGCATAGGTGTTCAGGACCTGGGGGGGGGGGACACTCACCTAAAGACCAAGTATATCGTGGCCTCCGAGGACCTCTGGCGGCTGCGCCTGTCGGCCGGCTACGGCAACGGTCCCGACCGCATGAAGGGCGCCTTTGCCGGCGGCGAGTTCAAGGCCCACGAATGGGTCTACCTGCTGGGTGAGTACGACACCAAGGAAACCAACGTCGGCGCCAGGGTGATCCTGCCGCAGTTCTGGAAGGTGCCGATCCGGTTCACCGCCACGGCAAAGACGTCTCTCAGTTACAAACCGGGCAATTTCGACGTCGCCGTCGGACTCACCCTGCCGCTCGACTTCAAGATGCGGAGGCCGGAGCCCGCAGCCCAGGGTCCGCTGCCCGCTGCTGCGGACCAGAAGCAAGGGAAGCCGGACGGGGAGCAGGCCGCCCCGAACACGGCTCCCGGCCAAGGGGCGCCCGCCGGTGCAGCTTCCCTCCCCAAAGGTCCCGCTGCGCAGCCCGGACCCCAGTCGGGGGCCCCGGCCGCTCCTTCAGTTAAAACCGGAGCGGCACCCGGTACCGGAACCGCGGATCTGGCTGGCCTGCGCGACAGCATGGTCAAGGAAGGCTTCCTGAACATCCGGGTCGGCGCGCAGGGACGGACCCTGGTGGTGGAGTACGAGAACACCATCTTCAACCACAACGAGCTGGATGCGCTCGGACTGGTGTCCGGCCTTGCCTGCCGGGCTGCCGGAGACTCGTTCGATAACCTGCGCCTGGTCATCAAAAAGCGCAACATCCGCCTCGCCACGGTCACAGCCCCGCTGCCGGACTTGAGGGCGTTTCTGGAAGCGGGCGCAGGCGACCTGCGCGAGCAGATCCGTTTCGATTTCGACACCGCCGAGGCGGCCGACACCGTTTTTCTCGCCCCGCGCGAAAATTCCGGGATGCTCAACACCTCGCTGATCCTGGCCCCTGGCCTGACGACCTTTGTCGGCACCGAGGTCGGCGCCTTCGATTACCTGCTCTCCGTGAAACCGGAGCTGACCACGGCCCTTTGGAGCGGCGCCGCGCTGCATGCCCGCTGGGACCTGCCGGTCGCCTGGAGCTCCAACCTGGAGGACGGCAAAACCTACCGCAGCTCACGGCATCCGGCCCAGATCGAGCGCCTGATGCTGTTCCAGGCGCTGCAGCCGCTGCCGGCCGTCACGCTGCAGCTCGGGGCCGGCATGATCGTGCACGGCCGCTACGGCATGCTGAACGAGGCGCTCTGGAGCCCCGGCGACGGCGAACATCGCTTCGGGGTGGTGCAGGGGATGGACCGGGACAGCACGACCAAGAAGGATTCCAACGTGCTGCTCGGCACCTACCGCTACTACTACAGCCCGCTGGATCTCTCGCTGGTGGCCTCGGCCGGCAGGTTCTGGGCAGAGGACGAGGGGGGGAGCCTGGAGCTGAAGCGGTTCTGGGAAGACACCGCAGTCTCGCTCTATTACAAGAACACCAGGGGGACCGACCAGAAGCGGTGGCAGGCTGCCGGCATCCAGTTCAGCTTCCCGCTCACCCCGCGCCGCGACATGAAGCCTCTGGCGAAGCTGCAGCTGCGCGGCTCCGACGAGTGGGGCTATGCGCAGGAAACGACCCTGAAGAACAACAACTACAACAACTCCCGCGGGAGTCTGAACTACCTGGCCCCGTACCCGCTGGCCGTCGTCCCGCAGCCGGCCACCGCCTTGAGCCGGACCTTTTTCAACCGGGACCGGCTGAGTGCCGCCTATATCCGCCAGCATCTGGCCCGGCTGCGCGAAGCCTGGCTCAAGTACGGTCCTGAGACTCCGGGGGGCAACCGCCCCGGTGTCCCGGGTGAGACAGGCGCCGCCGCGCCTTGAGGCACGCGGGGCTGGTGCTTCGGGCCGCATCTGTTCGGCAGCTATTGAGCCTCGTCACCGCAGCGGGCGATTGAACCTGCCGAGAAATGGAAGTTACACATCTGAATAAACGGCCACTGACGGGAAGGAAAAAGGAGGGTCTCTCTGGCATCTGATTTTGATCAAGTGTGTCAGCGCTTTTGTTTAAAATGTCTTGATTTTAATTGACTTTAATTCAATCTTGATATATACGGTTTCCATCTACTCACGTTTTTTGCTCCCATTAACTGTTGTTAGAAGCTATTACTTTTATTCCCGGAGGTCACATGAATTCTCGATCCAAACTCTTATCCGCCGTATCCTTAGTAGCCTTGTCCGCCGCGCTTAGCGGCTGTGGCGACAGCCTTCCCACCTCGGGTCCCAGCGGCCGCTCGGTCCAGGGTCCGGTTCTCGGCGCGTCCGTCTTCGCCGACAACGTCGCCGCGGGAATCCGTTTCACCAAGGACGCCGGCGAGGTTTCCACCACCACCGACGCCGTCACCGGCAATTTCACGCTCCCCTCCGTCCCGGGTTACAACTACATCCTGGTTTCCAAGGGCGGCACCGACAAGCTGACCGGGCAGCCCGCGATGCAGATGCTGGCGCCGGCCGGCTCCGCCAATATCACCCCCTTGACCAGCCTGGTGGCACTCGACACCACGGGGACCGTGAAGGCGAAACTGCAGGCCCTCATGCCGGGATTCAGCTTCGACGCCGACATTTCCACCACCTCCAGCCAGGCGGTCCTGCTGGTGTCCAAGTCCATTGAGACCATGGTGCAGGCGATGGACAAGGCGATTATTGCTGCAGCCGGCGCCAACACCATCAGCGCGGCACAGTCCACTGAAATCGAGATGCTGACCTTGCAGTCCATAGCACAGCAGTTCGCCCTGCCGGGTGTCACGGCGGCGACCCTCTCGGCACCCGCATCGCTGTCGACTACGCTGCAGGCTGCGGCGGTGATTGCGGCCTCCAAAATCGAGACCGCTGACTCCAACATCACCATCACCGGCGCCACCGCTAGCGCTCTGGCAAGCAGCGCCGTCACCGGGGTTGCGGACGCCTTCTTCATCGGTGCCGTCGCGACCAGCACGCCGATCGTCGGCGGCGAGACTGCGGTCATAACCCCGGCTGTCGCCGGGAACCTGACCACTGCGGTTGACAGCTCCGCCGCGACCGCAGCCGCTTCGATCACCGCCACCTCGACCCCGACCACCTTCAACCCGCCGGCCATCCCGGTGGTGACCCCTCCGACCGTTGCCACCACCGGCACCACCGGCGGCAATCCGGGCGGCACCGGCCTCACCTTCTAGAGCCAGACGGCGAGCCGGTCCGCAAGGACGATTCGTTTCAGCAAAAAAGCCCTTCCGGGATTCCGGAAGGGCTTTTTGCGTTTGCCCTGTGCAGTGTCATTCGGTTAACAGTGGCTCCGCCAGGTGGAGTTGTCGTTTTTCAGCTGCCTGCGCTTGCACAGACTCCCGCTCTCCCGGAGGGGTAGGGGCGCTGAGAGGGATTGGCCCTGGCGCGACAGCTCCTCCGTGGGGACTCCCTCACCCCTGCCCCACTCCCGGAGGGCGAGGGGATACGGCGCTAAACGCGCTATCGGGCGGCTAGGGGAGCCTGAACCGGCTGACCAGGCCCTGCAGGTCCTGGGCCTGCTGCGCCAGCCCCGCCGCCGCCTCTGCGGTCGATACCGCGCCGCTCGCCGTCCTGGCCACCACGTCGGTGATCTGCTGCACCTTGGTGGTCACCTCGCTGGTGGTGGCGGTCTGCTCTTCTGCGGCTGTGGCTATCTGGTTGATCTGGACGGCCACCTCGTTGATCCTGCTCACGATCTCCTCCAGCGCCTGGCCGGATTTCTGCGACGACTGGGTCCCTTTCTCCACTTGGCGCACCCCCTCGTCCATGGCCCGTACCGCGTCGCCGGTCTCCTGCTGGATCGCCTTGATCATCTCGCCTATCTCGCGAGTCGCCTTGGTGGTGCGCTCGGCGAGCGCGCGCACCTCGTCGGCCACCACCGCGAAGCCGCGCCCCTGGTCGCCGGCCCGGGCCGCCTCGATCGCCGCATTGAGCGCCAGCAGGTTGGTCTGGTCGGCGATGTCCTCGATGGTGCCGACGATGGCGCCGATCTGCTCGGAGCGCGCCCCCAGCGCCTGGATGGTTTTCGAGGTCTGCTGCACCCGCTGGGCGATGATCGTCATGCCGGTGAAGGTCTCCTCTACGATTCGTGCGCCGGCTTGCGCCGCATCGGTGGAGTTCCGGGAGGCGTCGGCCGCCATGGAGCAGTTGCAGGCTATCTCCGAACTGGTTGCCGCCATCTCCTCGCTCGCGGTCGCCACCGCGTCGGTCTGGGACGACACCCGCTCCGCGTCGGCCGCCATGTCCGCCGAGGTCGACTCCAGCCGTCCGGAGGCGGAGGCGATGGAGTTCGAGACCTCGACGGTCTTGGAGATGACCTCCCGCAGGTTCAGCACCATGCCGTGCATGGCGGCCATCAGCTGCCCGATCTCGTCCTGCGAGTTTATGGTGACGTCGTGGCGCAGGTCGCCGTCGGCGAGGGCGTTGGCCACGCTGAGCGCCCCCCGCAGCGGCTTGGTGATCACCCGCGCCAGGACGACCGCCCCGGCGACCCCCAACAGCAGCATCAGGACTCCCAGCCCCGCCATCGTGTAGGTCGAGCTGTCGATGACCTGCGAGATCCGCTTCGTGTTGAGCCCCAGCATCAGGTAGCCGTTTTGCAGGGCGTCGTTGGAGGTCAGGTCTATTTTCACCGCCAGGTACCTGACTCCGGCCCCCCCCAGCAGGACGACCGCCCCCTTCTTGGCGGGCGGAGCCGCCTGCAGCCGTTGCAGCGGCCCGGACAGGTCGGCGGCCGTCACTCCTTGCGCCGTTTTCCGGGCCGTCAGCGCGAAGTCCCCCTTGGGTCCCTGGATGGCGACCGCGGCGGCGCTGACATCCGGGTCGCTCAGGAGCAGCTGGTCCAGCACCTTTTCCGCGTCCTCGCGCACGCTGTATTGCACCGCGGGCTTCAGCGTCTCGGCGGTGATGATGGCGGTGGAACTTCCCTTTTCTCTCAGCGACTCGCTGCCGATGGAACGGATGGCCGAAATGGAGCAAAAGGTCAGCAGTACGATGAGCGCCAGAGATATCGCCGTGATTCCGACGATCGTCTTCTGACTGATTTTCAGACACTGCCAGATACGCATGGTGATCTCTCCCTTGCCTCGGTGCCCGGTGTAAGCGCCAGCTTCGCGCGGCCGGGCCGGCAGCTGCTGCCGATCGGCCAGGTTGCCCCCCGGCAACCGGGGGCAATCGGCCCGTCTGTGCAGCTATTTCACATACACTCCGCATCCGATGATCATGCCGTCCACCAGCTCCACGAAGGAGTGCTTCTCCAGGATCTTGTTCTTGTCCCCGGGGCTGAATTCCTGGTAGGTGATCCAGCCGCTGCCGCTTTTGTGCACCAGGTCGGTCCAGTCGCGCACCCACTGCTTGCCGCTTGGGTCCTTGTCGTTCCAGCGGTTCTTGCCGGTCAGCTCCAGCCGCACCCCGTGAGCCAGCACGGTCCCTTTTTCGTCGTAGACGAAGATGTACAGGTCCTTCTTGGTCCCCTCCTGGAAATGGAACTTGCCGGAGCCGCTTCTCACCTCGTTGAAAAACTTGTCCCGGCCGTTAGCCTTGGCGTAGGCGACGGCCTGCTGCACCATCGCCTTGGCGTCGGCCTTGGTGGGAGCCTCGGCAGCCAGCGCGCCCGTGGAAAGGAAGATGAAGCTCAGGATTAGGGATAGATACCGCATGTGCACCTCCTGTCTGTTTTGAGGGCAGGACCATTCCCGCTCTCGAAATTGTTTTCACTTACTGGCATAATGAGGCGGAGACTGACGAACGCCGTCAGGCTCCGAAAGCCTGAGCCAGTGCCGCATGGCAACCGTCGGCCGAGCATTTTGGCCCTGAGTAGGACGACTTGCAGCGCTCGTCTCACTGAGACTGATACGGCGGCATATTCCTTATTCGGCTGATTTAGCGATTACTTTAAGAGTAAATTTCGTCGGCGGGTTTCGCAGCCGGGAGGCGGGTGACTCCTGGCGCCAGGAATCTTCGCATGGATGCAGCGGTGATGCAGCGGTGATGCAGCGGTGATGCAGCGGTGATGCTGCGGTGATGCGCAGGGGGGGCGGCAGGGGGGGCGGCAGGGACGGCCGCGGCGAGGGCCAGGGCGAGAAAGCCGTTGCCGCCGCGGGGGAGGGCGTGCTATAGCTGTTGGGCGTCGAACCACTGGGGACCACACCTTGTGGTTTTTATTTTTAACGAGGAAGCCATGTCCGCACCCAAACGACCCGCAGCCAAACACCAGCCCCGGGGACTTACCGTTTTGCACGAGGATGACGATGTCATCGTGGTGGAAAAGCCCTGCGGCCTGCTCACCATCGGGACGGACCGGGACAAGTCGAGGACGGTCCATGCCATTCTCAACGACTACGTCCGCAGGGGGAACCCCCGCTCCCGAAACCGGGTCTATATCGTGCACCGTCTGGATCGGGACACCTCCGGCATCCTGATCCTCGCCAAGAACGAGCCGGCCAAGGTCTTCCTGCAGGGGCACTGGCAGGAGACCGACAAGCGCTACCTCACGGTCGTCTCAGGTTCGCTGACGCCCAAAAGCGGGACCATCAGCAGCTACCTGGCCGAGAACGCCGCCTTCACCGTCTACTCCACCCCCGATCCCTCGCTGGGGAAGCTCTCCGTCACCGAGTTCACCGTACTGAAGGAAGCCAGGGGGCTGAGCCTTTTGGAGATCCACCTGCTCTCCGGGCGCAAGCACCAGATCCGGGTGCACCTGTCGGAGCGCGGGCACCCGGTCGTCGGGGACAAGAAATACGGCAAGGGGAGCGACTCCTACGCGACGCTGGCGCTGCACGCCAGGTCGCTCAGCTTCACCCATCCGGTAAGCGGCCTCAGGCTCAGCTTTGCAACCGGTGTCCCCGATTTTGTCACCCGCCTGGTAGGGAAAATAACACCGTAAAAAAACGAACCCCGCCTCTGGAGACGGGGTTCGGCTTGGCGGGAAGCCCCGGTTGCCCGGGGCCTTTTTGTCGCGCGGGATCAGTACGAGACTGCGGCTATGGCGGCGATCTGGGCCGCCGTCAGGGTGGACAGGGACTTCATCGCCCCGACGCTGCCGATTGCGGAGGTGATCTGGGCGGCGCTCCTTACGCCGAGGGAACCGTGGCAGACGAGGCAGGTTCCGTTGAAGAAGGAGAGGGCGTCGAAGGCCGGCACGGCTGCGGCCGTGGCCGCCGAGACCTGGGCCGAGGCGGGGCCCTGGCCGGCCGCGTTGACCGCTGCGACCACGAAGTAGTAGGTCGTGCCGGCAGGAAGGCCGGTCAGCAGGTACGGGGTGCCGGCGCCGGTGACCTTGGTGCCGTTGGCCGTCGTGACGCCGCTCGCGGTCGAGTAATAGAGGTTGTAGGAGGTCGCGCCGGATACCGCCGGCCAGGTGACGGTAACCTGTGCGCTGCCGCCGGTGGCGGCGACGCCGGCGGGAGCTGCCGGAAGGACCGGCGCCGGGGCGGAGGTGCTGGCCGAGACCCGGGCCGAGGCGGGGCCTTCACCGGCTGCGTTCTGCGCGGTGACGATGTAGTAGTAGCTGGTGCCGGCGGAAAGCCCGGTCTGGAGATAGGGGCTGGCAGCCCCGGTGATCTTGGTGCCGGAGGCCGTGGTGACGCCCGAGGCGGTCGACCAGTAGATGTTGTAGGAGGTAGCGCCGGAGACCGCGGACCAGGCGACCGTCACCTGGTTGGCGCCGCCGGTCGCGCTGGCGCCGGTCGGTGCGGAGGGGAGGGCGGGTGCCGCCGGCGAGGTGCTGGCCGAGGCGACGTTGGAGCCCGCGCTCTCGCCGACGCTGTTGAGCGCGGTGACGATGTAGTAGTAGCTGGTGCCGGCGGAGAGCCCGGTCTGGACGTACGGGCTGGTCGCCCCCGCGATCTTGGTGCCGCTGGCTTTGGTCACGCCGCTCGCGGTCGACCAGTAGACGTTGTAGGAGGCCGCACCGGCCACCGCGGGCCAGCTGATGGTCGCCTGGTTGGCGCCGCCGACCGCGCTCACGCCGGCCGGCGCCGCGGGAGCGGTCGGGCTCGGCAGGGCCGGAAGAGTGGTCGCCGCGACCTGCACGGAGGCCGCGCTCTCGCCGGTGGCGTTGACCGCCGTCACGACGTAGTAGTAGCCCGTGCCGGCCGCCAGGCCGGTCTGCACCGCGGGGCTGCTGACGCCGGTGAGCTTGGTCCCGCTCGCCTTGGTCACCCCGCTCGAGGTGGCGTAGTACACGTTGTAGGAGGTGGCCGTGGCGACCGGGCTCCAGGAGAGGGTTACCTGGTTGGTGCCGCCGGTGGCGATCAGGCCGGCCGGAGCGGCCGGGACGGTCGGTGCCGGCGGGAGTGCCGCGGTGCTCGCCGAGGCCTGGGCCGACGCGGCGCTCTCACCCGCGCTGTTGAGCGCGGTCACGACGTAGTAGTAGGTGGTGCCGGCCGGCAGCCCGGCCTGGAGATAGGGGCTGGCGGCGGAGCTGATCCTGGTGCCGGTCGCCGTCGTCACGCCCGGGGCCGTCGCGTAGTACAGGTTGTACGAGGTCGCGTTGCTGACGGAGTTCCAGGAGAGGGTGACCTGGCCGCTTCCCCCGACCGCGCTCAGGCCGGTCGGAGGGGTCGGGGCGGACGGGGTCGAGGGGAGGCCGCCCGCGTTGAAGACGCCGTTGGCGATGTCGGTCAGCTTGCCGGTGAAGACGACCGCTCCGGTGCTGGTCACGATGATCGACAGGGTCCCGTTGGAAATGGTGAACTTCACGTTGTCGAACATGTCGTCCAGTCCGACGTGGTTGGCGAGGTAGCGGACGGTGATCGGGTTGGTGTGGTCCGAGCTGTACTGGACGAGCAGCAGCTGCAGCTTGGCCAGCAGGGTCGAGAGCGTCGTGTCGATGTGGCTCCCTATCTTGTTGTTCTGCTCGGCGTCCGCCTTGTCGAAGACGTCGGAGGGGTTGTCGACCCCCGCGGCGCTCGCGACGATGACGTCGGAGAGCGGGTTGACGTTGGCCGTGCCGGCCCCGTCGGCGTACGAGTTCAGCTTGAAGCTCGCTCCCGCCGCGGTCCCCTGGGCCTGCAGCACGAAGGGGGCCTTCAGGCCGGTGACGTCGATGGCGTAGCTGCCGTCACTTGCTATGTTGCTCGATTTCTGCTGCGCCGGGGCGGAGGAATCCTTCAGGTAGACCTGCCCGGAGAGCGGGGCGCCGACGGAGGCGTTGCCGCTTACCACCTGCGACGAGATCCCCCCCGAGCCTCCGCCGCAGCCGCCCAGCAGCATCCCCAGGGCCGTCAGGCAGATGAGCGCCAGTGCCGCATACGACCTCTTCACCAATGGTTTCAGGCACTCTCCCTTCGAAGCCTGGCTCTCGAAGCTTTCGCAATACTTCCCGGTAGTGATTTCTTTCATATCCGCTCCTTTACCGCCCGGCTGCAGTCAGCAGCCTTGCCGCCGGTCGGTGTCGTTGCGCCTGGACCCCGCCGCCCAAGACGGGGTGTGGCACAGCTTGTTTGCCTCCCGCAGATTTCAGTGTGGTTCCGACCATGGGCATAAAAAAACCGGAGCACCGAAATCTCGTGATATTTCGGCAACCCGGCTGTCTACGTGAGACCCTGTAGGCTTTCCGCCCCATCCTCGCGGATGGTTTAGTATTGTCGTGTACCACACCACTGTTGCTACTGCTGATCCTTGATCGTTCACCTCCCTGCTGCCGTGTTTTGCGCACAAAAAAGCCGGGGCTTGGTATCGCTGTGGCGATATTTCGGCGACCCGGCTGTCTCTGGCGAGACCCTTAGGCTTTCCGTCCTACCCTCGCGGATAGTTTAGTATTGTCGTCTATCTGAATAAAATTTTCCGCAAACGTTGTGTGCCTGGTTCGCCTCCTGGAATCCGGATACAAAAAAGCCGGGGCTTCGTATCGTGGTGGCGATATTTCGGCGACCCGGCTGTCTCTGTCGAGACCCTTAGGCTTTCCGTCCTACCCTCGCGGGCAGTTTAGTATTGTCGTCTATCTTGGATGCACGCTGTGCGTGTCGTTGGCGGCAATATTACAGACGCGAATAATAAAATCAAGCGAAAAAATTCGCTTTGAGAGTCGGCAATGGTTCGGCGCTTGTTTTTACCCTCGTTCATTGTCAGGGGGGATCGCCCTTTCCTTGCTCTTTTTTCAGATGTCAGCGCACGGCTTTCGCTATGCCATAGTCTTTGTAGAATCGGAGAGTTGTTCGTGAAGGTGAAAAGCGTTATCAGCGGTGTCCGGGGCAGCAATTCGACAGGCTATCAGCCGCTAATGAACGACTGCTGGGGTAGGTAAAAAATATTTCAGCAAGGTGAGGTGCGGAGGGGTTTGCCGGTTTGCCGCAGAGGGCAGACCCCTCACCCCGGCCCTCTCCCGGCGGGCGAGGGGGAGCCGGCCGAGTGGGTAAAGGGTTCCAGCGCCCTCCTCCTGAAGGGTGGGCACCCTGTGCGCCGGGATTACCCTCGCCCTCCGGGAGAGGGTGGCCGAAGGCCGGGTGAGGGAAGCGCCACGTGCGTGAGATCGGTGCCTCCGGCAATCGTACCGCAGGCGCCGCAGCGATCCTGCAGGGAACCTGACCCGGCCGGCCGGCGCCGGCTCTAGGCGAGCCGGAACTGCCGGATGATCCGCTCCAGGTCCTGGGCGCAGACGGTCAGCTGGGACGCCTGCTGGGCGCACTGGTTCGACCCGGACGCGGCGTTTTGCACCATGGTCGTGATCTGCTGGATGTTGCCGCTGATCTGCCCGGTCGTGACGGTCTGCTCCTCGGCGGCCCCGGCTATCTGGGTGATCTGGGTCGAGACGGCGTTGACCTGGTCCAAAATCTCCCTGAGCGCGTCGCTCGACCTGGTCGCCTCGCTGGTGCCGCTCTCCACCTCCTGCACCCCCTGCTCCATGGCGCCGACCACCCCCCTGGTCTCGGACTGGATCGCCTTGATCATGTCCCCGATCTCGCGGGTGGCCCGGGTGGTCCGCTCGGCCAGCGCGCGCACCTCGTCCGCCACGACCGCGAAGCCGCGCCCCTGCTCGCCGGCGCGCGCGGCCTCGATGGCCGCGTTCAAGGCGAGCAGGTTGGTCTGGTCCGCGATGTCCTCGATGGTGCCGATGATTTCCCCGATCTGGTCGCTGCGCTGCCCCAGCAGCTCGACCGTCGAGGCGAGCCCCTTGACCCGCTGGGCGATCTGGCGCATGACGTCGATGGTCCTCTCCACCACCTGCACCCCGTTCAGGGCGATACTGGAGGTGGACTGGGAGTTGCCGGCCGCGCTGTGGCAGTTGCTGGATATCTGGTGCGAGGTGGCGGCCATCTCTTCGCCTGCGGTCGCTATGCTCGCCGATTCGATGGCGGCGTTCTCGGCGTTGCTGGCGATCTCCTCGGAGGCCAGCGACAGCTGGCTGGAGGAGCTGACCAGCAGCGTCGAGGTGCTCCCCATCTGCTGCACTACCCCTTGGAACTTTTCGACCATGGTCTTCAGGCTCGCCAGCAGGAGCCGCACGCTCCCCTTGCCGGCGACCGGCACCTGGACCGACAGGTCGCCGGAGGCGATGGCGTCGGTAATCTTGGTGCAGGCGAGGAAGGTGCCGCGGATGCTCCTGATGGTGACCGCGCTCAGGGCCAGGGTCCCGGCGACGATCAGCAGGCAGAGGGCGAGCATGACGGCGCTGTACCTTCCCTGCAGGGCTCCGGTCTGCTTCTCGATCTGGTCGCTTTGGGCGTCGGTGAGGGCCACCAGCTTGTCGATCTGGGCGCGGTGCTTCTCGTACAGCTCCGTGAGCTTGACGATCGCCTCGTCGGCCTTGGCGCGCTCGCCGCTTTGCAGGGCCGGAAACAGCTCGTTCAGGGTGGTGGCATAGAAGGCGACGGCCGGCTGGTAGGACGCCTCCACCAGGATCTGCTTGATCTCCCCCTCCGGCAGCGCCTTTTTCCAGTAGTCGTGACGCTCGTCGAACTCGCCCTTGAGCTTCCTGAAGCGCTCCAGGTAGTGCGGCAGCTTGCTTTGGTCGGTTTCGCGATCCGCCTGCAGCGCGACCAGGTAGGATTCGATGACGTATTCGGGTGGCGGCAGTATGTCCGCGACCAGGTCCTTGCCCTGCACGATCTGCTGGTAGAGCGGGCCGGTCACCTTGACCCGGTTAAAGACCGAGAAGGACGCGAGCGACAGTACCAGGAGCCCGATCACCGAGACCGAAGCGAGGAACACGATCTGTTGCAGCACACTGAATCTGGATATCCCGTGGTTAGGCATGGTTCCGCACTCCGTTGAGCAGATGGAAGATGTAGACAGGATAGCTATCGGTGCGCTGGCGGGATTCTTTAGGGAAAAGGTGCCTTTACGGTTTTTCCGGCAGCGTGAAGTAAAAAGTGGCGCCCCGGTCCAGCCTCGCCTCCGCCCAGACGACCCCGCCGTGACGCTCCATGATGCGCTTGACCGTCGCCAGGCCGATGCCGGTCCCTTCGAACTCCTCGCCGTGCAGGCGCTGAAAGGCGCCGAACAGCTTGTCCCGGTACGCCATGTCGAACCCCGCTCCGTTGTCCCTGACGAAGAAGGCCCGCTCCGGTCCGCTCCCCCGCATTCCGAAAACCAGTTCGGCGCACTCCTTGCGCGCTGAATATTTCCAGGCGTTGCCCAGCAGGTTCTCCAGGACCAGCCCCATGAGAATCTTGTCCCCCAGGGCGCACATCCCGGGAGCGATCTCCACCTGCACCCGGCGGCCGGGATCGCTCTCCCTCAGCAGGGCGACGACCCCGGCCGCCAGGCCGCTTAGGTCCAGGTTTTCCTTCACCAGACGGGACCGGCTCACCCGGGAGAGCTCCAGGAGGTCGTCGATCAGCTTCCCCATCTTGATGCTCGCCGCGCGGCTGCGGTTCAGGTAGAGGTGCGCCTCCTCGGGAAGCGCCCGGGCGAACTCCTCCTGCAGGATGGCGAGGTAGCTGTTGATGTGGCGCAGCGGGCTCCGGAGGTCGTGGGAGACGGAGTAGCTGAACGATTCCTGTTCCCGGATGGCGGCCTCGAGCTGGGCGGTGCGCTCCAGCACGCGCTGCTCCAGGCTCGACTGCAGGCTCTGGATCTCCTGCTCCGCCCGCTTCCGGTCCGTGACGTCGTCGTAGAGCGCCAGCACGTAGTCGACCTTGCCGTCGGGTTTCCGGACGCAGCCGATGGAGAGGTAGCAGTCCAGCCAGGAACCGTCCTTGCACAGGTACCTCTTCTCCGTGACGTACTCCTCGATCTCGCCGTGCAGCATCCGGTTGAACAGGTCACGGCTGCGCTCCAGGTCGTCGGGGTGGGTCAGCTCCTCCCAGGTCATGCGGTCAAGCTCCTCTGGGGTGTAGCCCAGCATCTGGTGCAGCCTGGCGTTGGTCTGCAGCCACCTCTTGTCCGGCGAGGTGATGGCCATCCCGACGATCTGGCGCTCGAAGTAAAGCCTCATCCGCTCCTCGTTCTCCTTGAGCTGCGTGATGTCGAGGATGCAGGCGATGTTCCCCTCGCAGCGCCTGTCGTCGCTGTAGACCCCCTCCACGAAACAGAGCACCCGCACGACGCCGCCCGCCTCGGTGAGGTAGCGCTTGTCGATCGTGTAGCGCTCCGTTTCGCCCCGCTGCATCGCCCGGTGCTTTTCCAGGCTGGGCGCCACGTCGTCGGGATGGGTGATCTCGGCAAAGCTGCGCACCCCGACCAGCTCGCTCTCCCGGTAGCCGACCAGGTTGCAAAACGCCTGGTTCACCCGTTCGAACTTGGCGTCGGTCCCGACCGCGACGATCCCGAACAGGGTGTTGTCGAATAGCGAGCGGTAGCGCTGCTCGCTCTTTCTCAGGGCCGTTTCCGCACTGGCGCGCTCGCGCTCGCGCTCCTGGAGCCGCTGCGCCATCTCGTCGAACGCGGTGCCGAGCTCGCCCAGGTCGCCTCCGCGGATGGTCCCGGAGACCCTGGCGTCGAGGTCCCCCAGGGCCAGGCGTCGCGACGCGGCCCGCAGCAGCGCCACCCGGTCTATGATGGAATGCTTGCCGATCAGCCAGGCGACCAGCAGGGCGCAGGCCAGGCTCGTCGCGAAGATCAGCAGGTTGCGTCCCTGCAGGGCGTTGGCCTGGGCGACGACGGTGGCGACGGGGGTGCTGGCACGGATGTACATGTAGGGCGCGCGCTCCCCCTTGAGGTGCAGCCTGCGAAAGGTGATGAAGCGCTGCTGGCCGTCGGCTCCCCTCCCGACAAAAAGCCCCCCGTCGGCGGGGCCCTGCATGCTGCGGAACATCCCCGGCAGGTCCATTTTCCCGGTGTAGCGCTCCGGGGCGTTGCTCTTGGCGAGCACGATCCCCTGGTAGTCGAGCAGCGTGTAGTGGTACCGATCGGTGTCGGTGTCGGTGAGGGACTGGCAGAGGTGGTCCAGGTGAAAGGCGACCGAAATGGCGCCGATGATCTGCCCGGCGTCGTCCTTGAAGGGGTAGCAGAGGTTGATGGTCGGCTTCGCCGCCATGCGGCTCACGATGTATTCCCCGGAGGCGAGGCGCCCGGTCGCCATGGCGTTTCTGAAGTAGCGCCGGTCGGCAAGGGAGACCTTCCTGCCCGTCGCCGCCGAGGCCCAGGCGACCCCTTTCGGGTCGATAACGGAGAGGTTCAGGTACATGGGGTTGGTTTTGAGGATGTCGCCCAGGAGTGTGCGGGTCTTGACGGCGTTGTGGTTGCGTATCTCCGGCAGCTGCGCCAGCGCGGTCATCAGCTGCTCCGCCGCTGCCGCCGCGTGCTGCTGCTCGCTGGCGAGCCCGTCGCTGATCTTCCTGGTTTCCTGGATCGCGGCGCTGATGGCGGCCTGGCGCAGTTTGACGCCGGTGACGATGATGATGCCGGCGGCCGGCAGGGCGACGATCAGCGCCATCAGGAGCATCTGGGCCCTGATGGAGAGGGAGAGCAGTCTGGTCATCAGCTGACTTCCCATGGCGTCCCCTCCGGGCGTGAGGCAGGTGAGTGGAGCCGGCCCTGCGGCCCCGCTCGGGCTTATTGTCCCTGAGACCGAGTCAAAGGGAGCCCGAGGGTCACTCAGAGCCGTCGTCGACGCTGGGACATCACCGCGGCCGTCACTGTCTGGCCGGCCGGAAAAATCAGCCTGTGTCAGTGCGTTTGTAAAATATTAAATATTAGAGTGAATCAACATACATCCCGGGTGCGGAGTTTGTCAAGGGAATTGGCTGCCCGCTCCGGGGGCGGGGGAGGCCAGGGGGGGCGGTCGCCTCCCGTGCTCCTGTCCAAGGTTCACACTCAGCTGTCCGCCCCCCGACGCCGGGGTAATTGCCGGAAACTACGACGCTATCCAGGAGACCAGCGCCGCTTCTGTTCAATCCCTTGTCAGGGGCGAATTGACGCTGACGTTCGTTTGCGCCCGGTCCGAGTGCCAAAGGTAAATGAGTCTAGGGTACTTAAGGAAAAATAACCGATTCGGCAGCTCCGGAGTGGAAGTTGTAGCTACCGGTTAAAGAACCTACGGGGGGATTTAGCCATGAGAACTTCGGCACTGCTCGACAGCTTAAAGGCATTGGCAGTCATCGCCGCCTTCTGTGCCGGCAGCGGCGCTCGGCAGGCGGGGGCCGGGGAACTCTCGCTGTACTTCAAGACCGGGTGGTTCACCTGGGACGAGAAGCTAAACGGCAGCTCCTTCGTCAAGGAGAAGGGGGCCATGCACGGCGCCGGAATCACCAGGGAGGATGACTTCGCGGGGCTGTCGGTTGCCGAGACCGCCGAGGTCTGGGGCGGCAACCTGGAGTATGACGGCCACGACCTGACCGGGACGACGGACATCGACTCCGACACCTCGTACCTCGGCACCAAGGAGGAAGTCGCCCTCGGTTTCAAGCTCCCGGCGGGGAGGGCCCTCTCCCTGGAGCCCTTCGTGGGGATGGGGCACCGGTTCTGGGTCCGGACCCGCTCCGGCGAGGATTGGAACAGCATCTACGCCAAGGCGGGAGTCGCCGGCGAGCTGAAGAGGCCCGGCTGCACCCTGTACCTCAAGGGGGGGGCGCTGGTGCCGCTGTACACCAGGAGCCACGTCAGCCTCTCCAGTGCCGGCTACGCCGACGTCGCGACCGAGCCGAAGTCCAGGGTCTCCGGCTTCGCCGAGGCGGGGGTCAGGCGGGGCGCCTTCGCCGTCAGTGTCGAGTACGAGGGGTTGAAGTTCGGCCAGTCCGACAAGGTCGCCACCAGCAAGCTCGCCGCCGCGCCCGGCGCCGCGCTCCAGAACAGCCAGGCCTTCCAGCCCGATTCCCAGGCAAGCCTGATCTCCCTGAAGCTCGCCTACAGCTTCTGACCCAACGCCGGAGAGAGCGTAAAAAAACCGGGACCGTGCCTGCCAGCAAGGTCCCGGTTCCGTTGTTGTCCGCGTAAATCCGCACCATCCGCGGCGTCCGCGTTCCATTGCTTGGACGCCAGAACAGCTACGAGATGATGGTCTGCACCACCAGTGTCAGCGTCAGCACGATCATGATGACGACGGTGAACCAGGCGATGATGTTGAAGAACCTCGAATTGACGTACTCTCCCATCAGTTCCTTCTTGTTGATCAACACCAGCATGAATATCAGCACAAAGGGGAGCAGCGCCCCGTTCACCACCTGCGAAATCAGCATGATGGCGATCAGCGGCGCGTTCGGTATCAGGATGATCGCCGCCCCCAGCGCGATGAGGCCGGTGTAGAGCCACATGAACTGCGGCGCGCTCTTGAAGTCGTGGTCCACCCCCGATTCCCACCCCATCGCCTCGCAGACGTAATAAGCGGTAGCCAGCGGCAGGATGGACGCCGAGAACAGCGAGGCGTTGGCCAGTCCTATGGCGAAGAGCGCCGAGGCGTATTTCCCCGCCAGGGGCGCCAGCGAGACCGCGGCGTCCTTGGCGTCGTTGATGTGGATGCCGTGCACGAACATGGTTGCGCCGCAGGCGACGATGATGAAGAACGCCACCACGTCGGTCATGATGCAGCCAATGATCACGTCCAGCCGGGACGCCTTGTAGTCCTCCACCCTGATCCCCTTCTCGACCACCGCGGACTGGATGTAGAACTGCATCCAGGGAGCGATGGTGGTGCCGACCACGCCGACCAGCATCATGAGGTAGCTCGGCTTGAAGTCGAAGGAGGGGGTGACGGTGGCGACCACGATCTCCCCCCAGGGGGGGTGCGCCAGAAACGCCGAAACGATGTAGGTGAGGTAGATGGTGCAGGCGAACAGGAAAATCTTCTCCACGAACTTGTAGGTCCCCTTCACCACCAGCCACCAGACCAGAAAGGCCCCGATCGGGACCGAGATGTACTTGCTGATGCCGAAGACCTCCATGGAGGAGGCCCACCCCGCGAATTCGGCGACCGTGTTGCCGAGGTCGGCCAGCACCAGGAACAGCATGAGGTAGGCGGTGATCTTGACGCCGAAATTCTCCCGGATCATGTCGGCGAGCGACTTGCCCGAGACCACCCCCATGCGGGCGCACATCTCCTGCACCACGATGAGCGCCACCGTGATCGGGATCAGGGTCCAGAGCAGCGAGTAGCCGAAGGAGGCGCCCGCCACGGAGTAGGTGGCGATGCCGCCCGCATCGTTGTCGACGTTGGCGGTGATGATCCCCGGACCGAGCACCGAGAGGAAAAGCAGTATGTTCTTCTTGTTGAATTTCATGGTTTGATCCCTGGAGAACTATCAGGCGTGAGACAACTGCCCACGACCCGCCGCTCCTCTCATTTAGGGCGGTCTTCTATGACTCGCCATGCATCTACAATCATCAAGGCCGCCAGTCGCACCCGGCCCGTGACACTCTCTAATAGGTCGGATGCCGTTTGTGCCTGAGCGCGAGGGGGAGGAAGCGCTCCAGGATGTCGTCCACCGTCACTATGCCGACCATCTTCTTCTCCCCGTCCAGTACCGGCACCGCGATCAGGTTGTATTTCGCGATGATCTCCAGGATCTCCTTGGGGTCCGCGTCGATCGGAACGCTCTTCAGGTTCTCGGTCATGACCTCGGAGATCGGCAGCGACCCCTCCTGTATCAGCAGCTCCTTCAGGGAGACCACGCCCAAGAGCCGCTCGTCGGGATCCAGGACGTAGGCGTAATACACCGTGTCGACCTCGGGGGCCTGGGCGCGCACCTGTTCCAGCGCGAAGGCGACGCTCATCTGCGCGTCGATCGTGATGAAGCTGTTGTTCATCATGCCGCCCGCGCAGTCCTCCTCGTGCTCCAGGAGCTCCTGAATCTCCTCGGCGTCCTCCGCGTCCATCAGCCCCAAAAGCTCCTCCGCCTTCTCCTGGGTCAGGTCGCCCAGCACGTCCGCGGCCTCGTCCGGCGACATCTCCTCCAGAATGTCGGAGGCGCGCTCGCTGTCCAGCTCGCTGATGACCCGGCTCCGTAACTCCGGCTCCAGCTCGTGGATCGCCTCGCCGGCGGTCTCGTCGTCCAGCGAGTTGAGCACGGTCCTGATGTTCTGGCGGGGCACCCGGGAGATGATGTGGGCCAGGTCGGCCGGGTGCATCTCGCCGATCTGCTCGCGCGCCATGGTCAGGGTGAGCCTGGCCGCGTTGGCCTCCAGGTGGCCGACGAATTCCCAGCTGATCTCGCGCTCCGGGATGTCCTTCTGGATCATGCCCCAGAACTTTTCGTACCCCATGCGCCGCAGGAGGCCGCGGAAGCCGACGTCGACGGACATGAGGCAGAGCGCGTTCTTGTGGCGGCCGAGCTTCAGGTCGTTGACCCGGACCACCTTGGCGCCGTTCACGTCGACGATCTGCTTGTCGAGGATGTCGCGCTTGACATGGATCTCGCCGCCGGTCTCCTGGTAGCTGGAGAGCTCGGCGAGGGAGGAGGAGACCGAGATGACTGCGGGGTTGAAGAGCACCACGCGGTCCCAGGCGACGGCGTAGGTCCGCCCCTCGCGCCGGAACAGGACCTGGCTTACGATGGGGAACTCCTCGCCGGGGGTGATGGCCAGGTCGTAGACCTTGCCGAGCAGTTGGCCGGAGGCGTTGGTGAGCGGTCGTTTCAGTACCGAGCTGAGGTAGAGCTGTTGTGGTGTCATGGTGATTAACCTCACGCCCACCGCGCGCCGAAGGAGCCGGACGGCGCGGACAGGCGTCCGCCGCCCCGGGTTCCCGGGCTGGTGAGGGTTTCGTGCTGAGCTTCCTGTGAGGGTGGCGGCTGGAGGCCGCGTGCCCCGCTCAATAGCGTCGTTTGCGCCGCGCAGACGGCCGAGCTACCAAAGCGGGACAAAAGGGGGGGGCTTGGGCGGCTTAACCGTGCAACGACGGCGGATGGTTATGTGAGCTGCAATTCGGACTGTCCAAAGTGCTAAACTACCTCCATGGCAGGTCCCGGGTCCGGGACGAAAAAAAGCCGCGGGGAACCCACGGCCTGTTAGCGGTCGAAGCAGATTCCCCTCTCGTAGATTTTCGGCAGTGCACAACGTAGGTTCGAAAGAAAAACCAGCTACCTTAAGTAAAGCCTTATGCCGACAATACCTGGTCTACCCATTGGCGTCTTTCGACATTTCTGGGCAGTAGCCTATGTTTGTGCAAACGCCTCATGCTAACGAGGAATACCTCCATATACTTCTAATGACCAGACTTGTCAAGCGCTTTCGCGGCGCGCCGGCCCGGGGACGCGTTTACCGGCCGGCTGCCGGCAGCCTCTGCCAATGAACGGCCGGGTCGGGGCCGGTCCCGAGAAAATCCCTCCGAATCTACTCCTGTCGTGAAATGACGATATACTAATTTTAGCGCATTTTATTGTCAGTCAAACCTATTAAAACGATAGGCTAAATGAGGAGGGGTGTGATGAGAGTAGCACTTGGGGTGGTGGCCCTGTTGGCGCTGGCGGCCGCGGCTGCACCCGCCGCGGCACTGACCGGGGTCGAGATGCTGAACGTTTCCTACGATCCGACCCGCGAACTGTATCAGGACTTCAACAAGGCCTTTGCCCGGCAATGGAAGCAGAAGACCTCGCAGGACCCGGTCATCAAGCAGTCCCATGGCGGTTCCGGCAAGCAGGCGAGGGCGGTCATCGACGGTCTTGATGCGGACGTCGTGACCCTGGCGCTCGCCTATGACATCGACGAGATTCACAACAAGGCGAAACTGATCCCGGAAAACTGGCAGAAGCGGCTGCCGGGGAACAGTTCGCCCTACACCTCGACCGTCGTCTTCCTGGTGCGCAAGGGGAACCCCAGGCAGATCAGGGATTGGAATGACCTGGTGAGGCCCGGTGTGAAGGTGATCACCCCTAACCCGAAGACCTCTGGTGGCGCGCGCTGGAACTACCTGGCGGCCTGGGCCTACGCGCTCAGGCAGGGGGGGGGGAGCGAGGCGACGGCGAAGGATTTCGTCACCCGTCTGTACCGCAACGTGCCGGTCCTCGATTCCGGTGCTCGCGGTTCCACCACGACCTTCGTCCAGCGCGGCCAGGGCGACGTCCTGGTGGCCTGGGAGAACGAGGCCTTTCTGGCGGTGAACGAGATGGGCAAGGACCGCTTCGAGATCGTCGTGCCGTCGCTCAGCATCCTTGCAGAGCCGCCGGTGACCCTGGTGGACCGCGTGGTGGACCGCAAGGGGACCCGGAAGCTCGCCGAGGAGTACCTGAAGTACCTCTACTCCCCGGAAGGGCAGGAGATCGCGGCTAGACACTACTACCGTCCCTTTGACAAGAAGGTGGCCGCGAAGTATGCGGGCCAGTTCCCGAAGCTGAAGCTGGTCACCATTGCGGACACGTTCGGGGGGTGGACCAAGGCGCAGAAGACTCACTTCTCGGACGGCGGAGTCTTCGACCAGATCTATGCCGGAGCGCGCTGAGCGCAGTCGGTGCAGCGGTACCCAAGGTCCACGTTGTTATCGGAGTGCTAGAACCTATAATTGGTGTGAGAATGTTGATTACTTGCAGCTAATGTGTTGGCCGCGGAGCCGGGCCGCTATCAAATGACGCAGCACGCAGCACGCAGCACGCAGCGCGCAGAACGCAGAACGCAGAACGCAGAACGCAGAACGCAGAACGGATTTTAGGAGGGGCACATGGGTTCATTTGGTCGTAAAAACAGGGTCTTGCCGGGCTTCGGCCCGACGCTTGGCTACACGGTCTGCTATCTGAGCCTCATCGTGCTGATCCCCCTCTCGGCGCTCTTTTTCAAGACCGTGACCCTGACCTGGGATCAGTTTCTGGTCGCCGTCACCGCGCCGCGGGTGCTCGCCTCCTACCGGGTGACCTTCGGGGCCGCGCTGCTGGCGGCCGGCGTCAACGGCGTCCTGGGGGGACTGGTGGCCTGGGTGCTGGTGCGCTACCGGTTCCCCGGCAGGAAGCTTGTCGACGCGCTGGTGGATCTTCCCTTCGCACTCCCCACCGCCGTGGCCGGCATCACCCTGGCGAGCATCTATTCCCCCAACGGCTGGCTGGGGCGCTACCTGGAACCGTGCGGCATCAGGGTCGCCTTCACCCCGCTCGGCATCATGGTGGCCATGATCTTCATCGGCCTTCCCTTCGTGGTGCGGACCGTCCAGCCTGTACTGGAGGAGCTGGACCCGGAGATCGAGGAGGCCGCCTCCTGCCTGGGCGCCAACCGCTGGCAGACCTTTTGCCGGGTGATCTTCCCGACCCTGCTCCCGGCGATGCTGACCGGCTTCGCGCTCGCCTTCGCCCGCGCGGTCGGCGAATACGGCTCGGTCATCTTCATCGCCGGCAACATGCCGATGGTGTCCGAGATCACCCCGCTGCTCATCATCACCAAGCTGGAGCAGTACGACTATGCGGGGGCCACCGCCATCGCCACGGTCATGCTGATCGCCTCCTTCACCCTGCTGCTTTCCATCAACCTGCTTCAGAAGTGGAGCAGACGCAGCGCCGAATAGGGACGGCAGCCTCGTTCCCGGATCAATTGGGGGGTATCATGGTTACTGGCAAGAACGGGGATGGCGGCGCGCCCGGCGTCTCCGAGCCCGCCTGGGTACGCTACCTGCTGATCGCGGTGGCGCTCGGGTTCCTGGCGCTCTTCCTGCTGCTGCCGCTGGCCGCCGTCTTCGTCCAGGCGCTCGAGAAGGGGTGGGCTGCCTACCTCGGCGCGCTGCGCGAGCCGGACACCCTCTCGGCGGTCCGGCTCACCCTGCTGACCGCGGTCTGCTGCGTCCCGGCCAACCTGTTCTTCGGGGTGGTCGCCGCCTGGGCCCTCGCCAAGTTCAGCTTCCCGGGCAAAAGCCTGCTGATCACCCTGATCGATCTCCCCTTCTCGGTCTCGCCGGTCGTCTCGGGGCTCGTCTACGTGCTGGTCTTCGGCCTGCAGGGGTGGTTCGGCCCCTTTTTGCAGGTCCACGACATCAAGATCATCTTCGCCGTGCCGGGGATCGTGCTCGCCACCGCCTTCGTCACCTTTCCGTTCGTGGCGCGCGAGCTGATCCCGCTCATGGAGTCCCAGGGGCGCGACGAGGAGGAGGCGGCGCTCACCCTGGGGGCCGGCGGCCTGCAGACCTTTTTCCGGGTCACCTTCCCGAACGTCAAGTGGGGGATCCTCTACGGGGTGATCCTCTGCAACGCCAGGGCCATGGGGGAGTTCGGCGCGGTCTCGGTCGTCTCCGGCCACGTGCGCGGCTCTACCAACACGGTCCCGCTCCAGGTGGAGATCCTCTACAACGAGTACAGCTACGCGGCGGCCTTCGCCGTCGCCTCGCTGCTTGCGCTGCTCGCCCTGGTGACCCTGGCCCTCAAGACGGTCGTCGAATGGAAAATCAGGCAGGGCTTCTCCGTCGGCTCGGGCGAAAACTGAACGGCGGCCCTCCTTAAGAAAAAGTGGACGGACGACATGAGTATTGAAATCGAGGCAGTCAGCAAGAATTTCGGGGCGTTCGCCGCGCTCAGCGATGTCAGCCTCCAGGTCCCCTCGGGGGAGCTGGTCGCCCTGCTGGGGCCGTCGGGCTCCGGCAAGACCTCCCTCTTGCGCATCATCGCCGGACTCGAGACGCCGGACAAGGGGAGGATCCTCTTTGACGGCGAGGAGGCGACCAGGCGCCAGGTGCAGGAGCGCAGGGTCGGCTTCGTGTTCCAGCACTACGCCCTGTTCCGGCACATGACGGTCTTCGACAACGTCGCCTTCGGCCTCACGGTGAAGCCGAAGAAGTCCCGCCCCGGCAAGGAGGAGATCCGCGACAAGGTGTACACCCTCCTGAAGCTGATCCAGCTGGAGCAGCTCTCGGACCGCTACCCCGGACAGCTCTCCGGCGGCCAGCGCCAGCGGGTGGCGCTGGCGCGCGCGCTTGCCGTGGAGCCGCAGGTGCTGCTCCTCGACGAGCCGTTCGGCGCGCTCGACGCCAAGGTCCGCCTCGAACTGCGGCGCTGGCTGCGGCGCCTGCACGACGAGATCCAGGTGACCAGCGTCTTCGTCACCCACGACCAGGAGGAGGCGCTCGAGGTGGCGGACCGCATCGTGGTCATGAACCTGGGGCGCATCGAGCAGCAGGGGACACCCGGCGAGGTGTACGATCGCCCGGCGACGCCGTTTGTCTACGAATTCCTGGGCAACGTGAACCTGTTCCAGGGGAGGGTGCACGAGGGGGCGGCGCTGCCGGGCGGGATGCGGCTCGACTCCCCGGAGCACGCCGCCTCCAACGATCTCCCCGCCGTCGGCCACCTGCGCTCCCGCGACATCGAGATCGAACGGCTCCCCCGGGGCGCCGGCTGCGTCCCGGCCGAAGTCCGCCACCTGCTGGCGGTCGGGCCGCTGGTGCGCGTCGACCTGGTGCTGGCCGGCGGGGGCGGGGCGCTGGAGGTCGACCTGCCCCGCGAGGCGGCCGACCGGCTGCAGCTGGGCGTCGGCGAGCGGGTCTTCGCCCGGCCGCGCCAAGTCCGGGTGTGCTCCGAGGACTACCAGATCTAGGGAACCGGCTATAACACACCGGATAGATCAACAACACCCAAAAAATACTTGACAACATTACAGGATAAATATAAAGATACCGGCTAGGGGCTCGCCCAGCGCCTTGACTCTCATACCATGCTGGTATAGTGGTACTCATCCGATTTCGTCCTGCAGCCGTGGCAATCATCATACTTTGAAAGGAGTCAGTCATGTCCCGCATCTACCAAGACAATTCCCAATCTATCGGCAATACACCGCTGGTGCGCCTGAACCATGTCACCAAGGGGGCCCAGGCGACGGTCCTGGCCAAAATCGAGGGCCGCAACCCCGCCTACTCGGTCAAGTGCCGCATCGGCGCCAACATGATCTGGGATGCCGAGGCGCGCGGCGTGCTGAAACCGGGGGTCGAGATCGTCGAGCCGACCAGCGGCAACACCGGGATCGCGCTCGCCTACGTGGCGGCGGCGCGCGGCTACAAGCTGACCCTCACCATGCCGGAGACCATGAGCATCGAGCGGCGCCGGGTGCTCGCCGCACTGGGCGCCAACCTGATCCTGACCCCCGGTTCCGCCGGGATGAAGGGAGCGGTATCCAAGGCCGAGGAGATCGTGGCCTCCGACCCGGCGCGCTACTTCCTGCCGCAGCAGTTCAACAACCCCGCCAATCCGGCGATTCACGAGAAGACCACCGGGCCCGAGATCTGGGCCGACACGGACGGCGCGGTCGATGTGATCGTCTCCGGGGTGGGGACCGGCGGCACCATCACCGGCATCACCCGCTACCTGAAGAGCAAGGGGAAACAGATCATCTCCGTGGCGGTCGAGCCGAAGGAGAGCCCGGTCATCACCCAGAAGCTCGCCGGCCAGGAGCTGAAGCCCGGCCCGCACAAGATCCAGGGGATCGGCGCCGGTTTCATCCCGGAAAACCTCGAGCTCTCCCTGCTGGACCGCGTGGAGCAGGTGGACAGCAGCGAGGCGCTCGAATTCGCGCGCCGCCTGATCCAGGAAGAGGGGCTGTTGGTCGGCATCTCCAGCGGCGCGGCGGTGGCTGCCGCGGTCAGGCTCGCGAACCTCCCGGAATTCGCCGGCAAGACCATTGTGGTGATCCTCCCCGACCTGGCGGAGCGCTACCTCTCCACGTCGCTCTTCGACGAGGCCTGATCCGGCCGCGACTTCCTCGCTGCAGAAAAGCCCCGGTGGTTTTGCCGGGGCTTTTTTTTGCCCGCGGCGTCACCGCCGTGCCGGGGCCGTTATGCCGTTGCCGTTATGCCGTTGCCGTTGTGCCGGGGCGCTGCCCGGCGGCCGGCTGGGGGAGGCGGCTCAACCCGCGGCGGCGCGCCGGGGAGGGGGGGGTGCGCAGTGGCGCCCGGCGCGCGACGAGCCTTGACAGCGGCTTGGCACTGCGGGTACACTGCGCAACCTGGAGGAGGAGTCCATGACCGCAGGCGGCACCACGTATCACCGGGTAAAGAGGCGCATCTGCACCAAACCGTTCTTCGTCCTCCTGTCCCTGTCGCTGCTCGGCCTCTTCTTCATCGTGGTACGGTTCGCCAAGGGGATCGGGGCCGTCTCCAACCTGAGCGACGGCTACCCCTGGGGGATCTGGGTCGCCTACGACGTCGCCATCGGCACGGCCATAGCCTGCGGCGGCTACGCGGTCTCCGTGCTGATTTACATCCGCAACCGCTGGCGCTACCACCGCCTCATCAAGTCGTCCATCCTGATCAGTCTCTTCGGCTCCTGCCTGGCAGCAAGCTCCGTCGTCGTCGACATCGGACGCCCCTGGAACGCCTACGGATTTTTCGTGCCGACCCACTGGCAGCCGACCTCGGCCATGTTCGAGCTGGGGCTCGGCATCCTCGGCTACCTGATGGCGCAGGCCATCGAGTTCTTCCCCTCCATCGTGAGCGTCCTGCAGCGCGGCGGGCCGAGGCTTTTGCGATGGATCGTGCTGCGGCTCCCCGGCACGGAGGGGACCGGGCCGATCCCGGCCGGGTCCGGGGTGAGCGCGCCGGACCCCGCCGCCCCCGCGGCCCGGCCCAGGCTGCGCGCCAGGCTGAACCGGGCGCTGATAGCGGTCGTGGTGGCCGGCGTCGTCCTCCCCACCATGCACCAGTCCGCGCTGGGCTCGCTGATGCTGATCGCCTCGACCAAGCTGCACCCGCTCTGGCACACCGCCTTCCTGCCGATGCTCTTCCTGATCAACTGCATCTACCTGGGGTACGCCATGGTCATTCTGGAATCGATCGTCTCCTCCCTGGTGCTGGAGCGGGAGTACGAAAGCGACGAGCTGGCCGGTCTGGCGCGCCTGATCCCCTGGCTGACCGTGGCCTGGCTCGCCATCCGGGTCGGGGACCTGGTGCAGCGGGACCAGCTCTCCGCCGTTTTCCACGGCGACTTCTACTCGGGGTTCTTCCTTGCCGAGCTCTTTTTGATGGCCTTCGGCTCCGCTCCGCTTTTCAGCGGCGAACTGAGGCGCTCCCCCCGCTGGCTCTTCATCTCGGCCGCCATGATGCTCCTGGGCGGCGGCCTGTACCGGTTCAACGTCTACCTGATCGGCTTCAACCCCGGCGCCGGCTGGCACTACTTCCCGTCCTTCGCCGAAGTCATGATCTCGGTCGGCATCGTGGCGCTGGAGGTGCTCTGCTACCAGCTGCTGATCAAGATCCTGCCGGAGCTCCCCGAACCGCCCGCGTCGGCCAGCTGACCGGTATGTCATTGAAAGAGTTCCGGCGATGCGATAAACTGTATCATCTTAACGTACGTCACTAGGTGAGGTTACAGATTGAAAGCTGGACCCTGTCTCATAACGTTGCTGTCATGTCTGTTCCTGTTCTGCTCCTCGTCCGAGTCAGCCCGGCGGGAACCGGCTCCCAGCACCCTCGAGGGGCTCGTCGTCGGTGTGTCAGAAGGCGACCACATAACGGTCAATTCCTTTGGCACGGAGGTCAACGTCCAGCTCTACGGCATCTCCACGCCCCAGACCGCGCAGGTGGACAAATTCACCGGCTGGTCCAAGGCCGGGCAGCCCTACGCCGATGAGGCCTTCCGGGCCCTCTCGATCAAGGTGCTGCACCAGCAGGTGAAGGTGGAGATCCACAGGACGTATGTCTTTAAAAAGGATGACAAACAGGTGGCACTCGCCGTGGTGTACCTGGACGGCCGCAACATCAACCTGGAGATGGTTTCCGACGGGTGGGCCTGGGCTTACCGCAAGTGGGCGAGCAGCGCCGATTTCCCCGTCTACCTGGCGGCGCAAAAGCGTGCCCGGGCCAAGCGGATCGGCCTGTGGCAGCAGGGCATTCCCCAGCCCCCCTGGGAGTTCCGGCCCGCGCTGAGGATCAAGCCCAAGCAGCACGGGTAGCCTCCCGGCGACTTCAGCGCGACTCCAGCGCCAGGAGGCTCGCCTTGATGTGCAACCCTCCGGCATATCCCCCGAGCGTGCCGTCGCTCCTCACGACCCTGTGACAGGGTACGATGATGGCGACCGGATTGCGGCCGTTGGCCGTCCCCGTCGCCCGCACCGCGCCCGCCTGCCCGAGCTGCGCCGCCTGCTGCTGATAGCTTATGGTCGCTCCGAAAGGGATGCTCCTGAGTGCTTCCCAGGCTTTTTTCTGGAATTCGGTGCCGTGCAGCTGCAGCGGGACTGAGAACGACCTCCGTTTCCCCTCGAAGTATTCCGCCAGCTCGCGCTTTACCTGGGAGATGATCGGGTTCTCCTGTTCGGCCAGTTCGCCCACATCCAGTCGGCACTGGCAGGCGTCGCTGTTTTGATCGAAGGCGAGGCAAAGCAGTGCCTGATCCGTTGCGATGAAATGCAGCTTCCCGACCGGACTCATCCACTGCGCCTTGTATGCTTTCATGCGTTCCCTCCCTTTTTCTGGTCTGGCCGGCCGCCGCTGTCATCCTGCGCCGGCGGCTTTCCCGCCGCTGCCTGAGCCGCGGGCGTCCTGTTTGCCGGTCTCTTCCCGTGCGGTTCCTGCAGCGCCGACTTCATGCGCGCCTGCTCCGTCCGCGCCTGCTCCGTCCCTGCCGACTCAACTCGTGCCAGCTCCTTTGGTGCCCGTAGCCGATCCGCCGCGCCCCGACCCTCCGGCGCCTCGGGCGGTGCGCCGGTCTGGCTCTTCCAAAGGGCCAGGGCCAGATAGCTTCTCCAGGGACTGAACTGCTCCGGAAGGAGCCGGCAGCGCTCCAGCGCCCGGTTGATGACGAGGTCGGACGCCGGGAAGGCATCGGTGTCGCCCAGGCAGCGCAGCGCGATCATCTCCACGGTCCAGGGTCCGATCCCCTTGATCTCCAGGAGTGCCTTCCTGGTGCGCGCCAGGTCGCAGGTTCGCGAGAGGTCGAGCGCACCCGCCAGGTAGGCGACAGCCAGATCCCTGATGGCGTTGGCGCGGGTCCGGGTGAACCCGAGGGCGCCTAGGTCCGCGTTCGCCAGGACCGCCGGCGTCGGGAAGAAGTGGCTCAGTTTCGGGTGGGGTGCGCCGCTGCTTTTTTCGCCGTAGCCTGTCACGAGCTTTCTCAGGTTCAGCCGTCCCTGCGCGACGGATACCAGCTGCCCCAAAATAACCGAGACCGCGGTCTCGAACGGGTCGAACGCCCCGGGGACCCGCAACCCCGCGTGCCCTGCCAGCATTGCCTGCGCCTGGTCCGGGGCCCCTGCGGGGGCCTCGATCTGGCACGGGTTGTGGTCGATGTCGAACACGCAGCGCACCGTGTCGACCAGCTGCCGGACCTCGCTAAAATCGGCGACCTTGAGGGTGACCTGCAGGGAGCGGCTCGCCTCCAGGTGCGCCACCCGGACAAAACTCTCGCCGGCCGCCGTTTTCAGGTGCCGGAGGTAGCACCCCTCCTCGACGGCGTCGACCCCGTACACCTCGTGCCTGGCGAAATACCGGATCAGGTTGTCCCAATCGTAGCGCTCGATATAGGGAATGCGCAGCGCGATGGTGTCCGCGGCGGCCTGCGAGCCGTCGGCGCCCTTGCGAAAGTCGCTGGGGTTTCTTCGGTAGGTGGTGAGAAAGGCGTCGTTGAAGCGTCTGAGGGAGTTGAAGCCGGAGGCGAGGGCGATGTCGGTGATGCTGAGCCGCGTCTGGGAGAGCAGCTGGCGCGCCAGGTGCAGCCGGCGGGAGATGGCGACCTCCACCGGGGAGGCGCCGAGGTGTTCCTGGAACAGTCTGCGCAGGTGGCGGTCGGTCATGCCGAGGCGCCCGGCCAGGCCGGACAGCGGGCTGCCGTCGGCGTCGCCGCGGTTGATCATCCCGAAGGCCCGGGCGACCACGGCCGCGGTCCCCTGCCACTGGATGCTGGTGGGCGAGAGGTCGGGACGGCACCTCAAGCAGGGGCGGAACCCGGCTTTTTCGGCCTCCGCCTTGCTCCTGAAGAACCGCACGTGTTCCTTCTTGGGCCGGGCCGGGCAGATGGGGCGGCAGTAGATGCCGGTGGTCGTCACCCCGGCATAGAAGCGTCCGTCATAGCGGGCGTCCCGGGAGCTCAAAGCCTTGAACAGCGTATCCGTATCCATTGGTTCCATGGTGCTAAGGATACGGGAAAACGGGGCGTCCTACCAGCCATTTTCGGACATGGTCGCAGGCTCCCGGCTGCCGGCCGGTTTCAGGTGGCCGGCCCGCTGGAGGCGACCATCGGATCCATCAGCACCGCACCCTGCGCCTTGCCGTGGCGGGTCTCCTGGTCGTAGGCGATCTGGTTCTCCTTGAGCTGCCGGAACTTCGCCCTGAGCAGGTTCTGCGCCCTGCGGTCCAACTCGGCCTTGCTGGCGGAGCTCCCCAGCGCCGAAAGGGCCTGGTAGATTTCCCGGCCGACCCCGATGGCGATGTCGCGGTGTCCGAACTCGTGGGTTTTCAGGTGCTCCAGGTAGCTGTTCCAGGAGGAGACCAGCTGCTCCGGGGTGCCGGCCGAGGGGACCAGCTTTGGGAGGTGGATGACGATGTCGACCGCGGTGTTGATGGAGTTGAGCGCGTACCCGCCGTTGGCGGGGGCGATGTCGTAGTGGTAGCGGATGTCCCAGGTGGTCAGCGCCGCGTAGACCTTCCCGTCGTTCCAGGTGGTCCCGTTTCGCTTCATCTGGGCCCGCAGTTCGTCCGCCGTGGTGCCGTCGATTTCGTAATACTCGAATTTTTCCTTCACCTGCACCCGGGAAGGAATCTCGTGCTGCGGCTGCAGGGACCGGCTTTGCTCCACGTATTTGCGCAGCATGATGCTGCGCGTCCCGCTTCCCTCTCCACCAAGTACAGGGGCCGCGCACAACATTGCGATGCAGGCCCCGATCACGCATTTAGCCACCATCCCCCCTACCTTCCTTTTGCCTGACGTCCCTTGGGACAATTCCAGCTGGTTTATATGAAACTGCCCGAAGCATAGAGGTTTTTCCGGGCCAAGTAAGTGCGCTGGGTCACAAACGACGGCTTCTGCTGCAGGGTGCTCCCGGGCTTCGGCCCGGCTCGCGCGGCAGCCGGACGCTTTAATCGGCCGTTTCGGTTGCAATTCAGACGACATATGTTAAATAACTCTAACTGTGTGGCGGCAAGCAGTCGGGCGCCCCATCGGCAACCGGCGCACCCGTCGCCCGAACGCCCGGGGGCCCGGGCAGGCGGGCGCGCTTGTTCCGGCACCCTGCCGGCAGCGGTGCGGCTCATCAGGGTCGTCATGAACCAGGCAAGCAAGCAAGCGGCGCCTCGCTCCTCCCAAAAGGGGAGTGCCGCCCAAACCCCAAGGAGGATACATGGAACCGAAACTGTTCGAACTTTTGAAAAGGGAACATCGGCAGGTGGAGAGGTGGTTGATGCAGATAGAGGACGCGTCCGAAAGCGTCAGGGAGGACATCTTCACCACGCTGCAGGATGCACTGGAAAAGCATATGCAGATGGAGGAAAGGCATTTCTACCCGCAGGTCAAAAAGATCAAAGAGTTGAAGGACCTGGCCCTGGACGCCGTGGAGGAGCACGAGAAGGTGAATAACTTTCTCTCGCAGCTCGAGGACCTGGACGTCGAAGACGAGGAGTGGATCTCGACCTTCACGGAGATGCGGCAGGCGATACTGCATCATGTCCAGGATGAGGAGAAGAAGATCTTCCCGGGATGCACCCAGTACATGAGTCCCCAGATGCTTCAGGATATCGGGGCGAAATGCATCGATGAAAAGGAGCGCGTCACGTCGTCGCGCGGCTCCGGCGGCGCTCAAAAGCAGACCAGGTAGCGGTAGGCGCCGTACAGGCAACAGGCAACAGGCAACAGGCAACAGGCAAGGGCAACAGGCAACAGGCAACAGGCAAGGGCGCCGCCGTTTCCAGACGTTGGCGCCCTGGCCCGCGCCGCGCCCAGAGCCCGGGCGCCCGGTCAAGGGAGAGATCCCGGATGCCGGGCGCCTGGTGCCCGAGCCTTGGCCGCTTGGAGAGCGCGGGCGACCCGGCCCGCCCGGCGTACTAGCGGCCCGCCAGTGTCAGGTAGCCTTCCAGCTCCCGGGCCCTGTGCGCGGCGGTATGAGCGGCCAGGGTCCTGGCGCGCGCCCGCTGCCCCAGCGCCAGGCGCTCGTCCTCCGGAAACTCCCGCAGGTAGCGCAGCACCTCGCCCGCCCCTCCGGCAAGCAGAATCTCTTCCCCCGGCACGAAGAACTCTTCGATACCCTTCCAGCGGTCGCTGATGACCGGCACGGCGCAGGCGGCCGCCTCGAACAGGCGCACGCTCGGCGCATACCCGGCCCTGATGTTTTCGCTGCGGGTCAGGTTCAGGGTAAAGCGCTGCGAGCCGTAAAAATGGCGATGCTGCTCCGGGGGGACGTGCTCGAGCCGTTTCGTGTTGGCGCTCCAGCCGAGCGTGTCCGGGTACTGGGGGCCCGCCACGACAAAGCGTCCCTCCTGCCAGCTTGCCGCCGGTGAGCAGAGCAGCCGCTCCAGCTGGGGCTGGCGGTCGGCGCTGTAGGTTCCCAGGTAGCCCAGGTCCCAGGCGGGAGCGAGGCCGGCTTGCGGGTAGTGCAGTTCCGGGTCGGCGCAGCAGTACAGGGGATACACCGCGGTGGCGCCGAAACGGTATTTGATCTCCCCGAGGGGCGCGCCTCCCGTGTAGGAGAGGTAGAGCTTGTAGCGCGGCAGCAGGCTGGGGCGCAGGTAGCTGCAGTTGCCGGCCGCCAGTTTGGCCAGGGTGACCGGGGTGTCGATGTCGTAAAAGGCGGTCGGGACGCCACCTCGGCGGGTTACGCGCTCCCCGATCTTGATCCCCTCCGGCAGGTGGGAGCCGACCATCACCCAGTCCGCATTGCCGATCTCGCCGCCGTGATAGCCGAAACACTGGTCCAAAGAGGAATAGAGGATGGTCCGGCAGTAGGGAGGGATGGGGAGGTCGCGGTGCGCAGCGAACCAGGGGGTGTCCCGCTCGAAGAAGGTGACGCGGTGCCCCAGCCCGGCCATGCCGCGCACCAGGCTGCGATAGGTGGTGGCGTGCCGGTTTCCCCACGAGGAGGTGATGGAGAGCCCGAAGATCACGAGTTTCATGGTATACCTCCCGCTCCCGAAATAACTCCCCGCATCCGCGCCCTCTGGGCAAAGAGAATCAGGAGGGTTCCCTCTTCCCGGCAGGCACCCTGTCCCTTGGTTGTCGCTTTGAGAGCCTTCTCATGGTGCTGACGCGAGTCGCTGACCTATAAGTATTTGCCGGCTTTAATGCAGTATAGGCTAAGCTAATGGATGTGCAAGGTGGTTGCCGCGTGGGGTAATGGAATTAAACTTCCGTATATCGGGGCAGAGCATTTTGCTGCCGATGTGCCGGAGCGTTCGGGGAAGATCTTAGATGTGTACTAACACCATGCCGTTCCATCGTTGCCTGCTGGCCCCGATGCCGGCGATGACCGTTGCGGTGCCGGCTGCCACAGCGCCGTCGGCGCAGAAGCAACCTGGCTAGGCCAAGCCCTGCCCCTCAAGAGGGTCAAGGCGCAAGGGCCGCCGGCGGGAGTTCACTGACCTTCCCGGCGTCCAGCACCTCGCGCACCTTGGCGGAGAGCGAGTGCACCGTGAACGGCTTCTGGATGAAATAAAAACCCTCGTCGATCGCCCCGTGGTTGGCTATGACATCGGCGGTGAACCCCGACATGAAGAGGCGCCTCAGGTGCGGATGGCGGGACAAAAGCTCCTGCGCCAGGTCGTGGCCGTTCATCTCGGGCATGACCACGTCGGTCAGCAGCAGGGAAATCTGACCGGCGTGCTCCTCGGCCAGTTGCAGGGCTTGGGCCGGGGAGTTCGCCGCCAGCACGGTGTAGCCCTGCCGGGTCAGCAGCATGGTGCTCACGTTCAGGATGGCCAGCTCGTCCTCCACCAGCAAAATGGTCTCGTCGCCGCCCTCTGCCGGTCCCTGCGCGCCTTCGGGGCGCTGCTGCAGGCTCTCACCCTGGTGCCGGGGCAAAAAGACCGAGAAGGTGCTGCCGAGCTGCGGCTCGCTGGTTACGTAGATAAACCCGGAATTCTGCTTCACCGCGCCGTACACGGTGGCCAGACCGAGACCGGTCCCCTTGCCGGTCCCCTTGGTCGTGAAGTACGGCTCGAAGATGAGGGGCACGATCTCGTGATCCATGCCGCAGCCGTTGTCGCTCACCGTGAGCAGCACGTAATCGCCGGTCGTCAGCCCCTTGTACGCGGCCACGCCGGCCTCGCCGACGCTGCAGTTAACCGTCTTTATGCCGATCTTCCCGATATTCGCAATGGCGTCGCGGGCGTTGATGCAGAGGTTCGCCAGGATCTGGTCCAGTTGGGACGGGTCGATCCTGACCGGCCAGACGCTCTGATCCGGCTGCCAGTCGAGGACGATGTCCTCTCCGATGATCCTTTTCAGCATCTTCAGCAAGCCGGCCACGGTCTCGTTCAGATCGACCACCCTGGGGGTGATGGTCTGCTTGCGGGCGAAGGCGAGCAGCTGCCTGGTCAGGTCGGCGGAGCGCTCGGCCGCCTTGAGGATCTCGGTCAGGTTGCCATGCTGCGGCTCGGTCGGATCCAGGTCCATCAGGGCCAGGTTGGCGTGTCCCAGGATGACGCCCAGCATGTTGTTGAAGTCGTGCGCCACCCCGCCTGCCAGCCGGCCGACCGATTCCATCTTCTGGGCGTGCTGGAGCTGGTCTTCCAGCTTGATCCTTTCCTCTTCGGCCAGTTTGCGCACCAGCGCGGAGCCGATGTGGGACGCGATGATCTCCAGCTGCTCCACCGTTTCGAGGCTGAGCCGCCCCTTGATTTTGCTGCTGAGCTGTAACAAGCCGAGGATGGCTCCCTGCTTCCGGATCGGCACCAGTGCCTGGGAGGCATACCCTTGCTGCAGGCAGCTGCCGCGTGGCGCGACCAGGAACTCCTCGTCGTGCGGGGTCTGCAGATCGGCGGCGAGGTCGTTGCTCCAGAAACTTCCCCCGGCGGAGCAAAGCGGATGCTCCGGGCCGGCCCTTCCGGTAATCACCAGGCCACAGAGGCATTCCGGGCTGATTGCTCCGCCCGCGCCCCGGCACACCTCGCCAAGCCTGTCGTGCGCCAGCAGGCTGTTTTCCGCCAGCAGGAACTCCTCGGAAAAACCGTTGTGCTCGAAATAGGGGAAGTCGTCCCGGTCCAGCAGCCGTATGCCGACGGCGTCGAACCCGGTGCGCTGCTTCAGCAGGGCAAGGACCTGCCGCATCATTTCGCGGAAATCCGCGGTTCCGCTCAGGGTCTGAAGGACTTCCCGACTGGTCTCCTTGTAGGCCTCCATCTGCTTTTGCCTGGTGATGTCGTACATGATGCCGTCCCACAGCCGATCGCCGTTGGGCTGCAACGTTGGGGACGATTCGAAGTGCAGCCAGGATTCCCCCGACGCTATGCGACCCTCCCAGACGAACTTCTGCTCTGACCTGCGGGCCGACTCGATCAGGCGCAGCAGTTCCGGCAGGTCGTCCGGATAGGCACGGTCGAAAGCAGCCGCGGGGTCCCGGTAGACATCTTCCGCAAGCACGCCAAGTATCGCGCACCAGCGCTCACTGACATAGTCGAAACGAAATCCATGCTCGCCGAAGGTTCTGAACTTGTAGACGCCGAGCGGAATGCGGGCAATCAGGTCGCCCATTTCGCTCAGCGAGTCGTGCAGGCGCGACTCGCTCAGTTGCAGCGTGCGCCCGTAGCTCTTGCGCCGCCGCACGATGCCGCGCCCGACCAGTCCGCTCAGAAACAGGGCGAACATGATCAATCCGCACCCGGCTGCTCCCATCTGCAGCAGCACGTGCCGGATCGGGCCTTCCACCTCGGTGGCCGGCACGCCGATGGCCACGGTCCAACCGGTCAGCGCCGACCGGCTGAACACGGTGTAGACGGTGGCGCCCTCCTGGTTCAGCGCGGTGAACATGCCGCTCTCGCTGGTGTTGAGGCGCTCCTGGAGCGTCGGGGTGACCTGCACCCCGAGGTAGCGCTCCGGGTCGCGCGACCGTCCCGCGATTTTCATGTTGGCGTCGATGATTGCGCCGGTCCAGGTCCGCACCAGCCGCTGTTCCGGGAAAACGCTGCTGAGCTGGTTGGGTTCCATGACCACGGCGAGCACGTAGCGCACTGTGGCGTCGCGCACGACCGGAGCCAGGAATAGGACGATGGGTTGTCGCACGATGTGACCGGAAAGAAAGACCCCCGCAATCAGCGGTTTGCGCGACCTGGCAACCTGGTCCACGCCGGCGGGGGAGGAGGTGGTGGCCTGATTCGACATGGGCAGTCCGCTCGCCACGATTTTGTGGGATTTCGGATCGATGAGCGCGACGTTGAGCCATTTGCTGTGGGCGCGCATCGCCCGGAGTGCCCTGTCGTGAAAGGTGGCCAGATTGCCGGTGTCCAGGCTGGCGCCGGAGGCGAGCACGTCCATGACGACGAACTGGTTTACCAATTCGCGGTCTACTGCCACCCGCAAAGCCCGCGCAGTGCCGGCCAGCTCATCGGCGACAGCGGTCTTCTTCTGGTCGACAATCATCCAGGCGGCACCGCCGCCGAACACCAGCAACGGCAGTACCGCGACCAGGACCAGTCCCGCCAGCGACAGCCAGATTGCGCTCTCCTCATCCTTCTTCCCAGAGTCCAAATTACCAGACAACTTCATTGCTTCTCCGAATCTATCTGCAGTTCTTTGACTACCTCTCGCCCACCTTTACGATGTCTTAGTAAAGCGGTGCCAGATTTTGTTCATACGCTCCACTGGTGCTGACCAATCTGACATATTGGTAGGTAAAGTGATGACAAGTCTGACAGTTATACCAAAAATGAATTTGTAACTTCAAACTGAATTAACACAAAAAACAAACTATGGCTATCTTAATATTAATGCTGAACTTGCAAGATTTATTTGCATAACAATTCTTCATGGCATTAAGGGCATTAAGAAGTAAGAGTGAGGCGGGTTGCCTGAATGTTGTGGGTCTGATCCTGCCGGTCCAGGGTCAGAATGTCTAAACTCCTCATCGACCGCAACGCGCACCCCGTTTGGTTCTGTCGGTCTTGAGCACTATCGGAAATTCAGCACCTCTGTGCATCTGGTGGACACTTACAAGCGTTCTTTGCGTTAAGAAACCGAAATTGCGCAGGTTGCCGGTGGCATGTTTGGTGCTTAGCGGTTGCTAATTAATTGGGCCGCGTCGGTTTGCTTTGGATCCTTGAGAGTTCATCGATGGGGCGGCAGCGCTGGCGCAGGCGCGGGAAGGGAGTAGACGGTCAACAGCAAATGCGCAGCCAAAGCAATCAACGAGGAGGTGATCAGAGTGAGGTGATGTCCAGCAGTGGGTGACCCGCAGGAGGTGACCAAAAATGACCACTAGAAGGAGGTGAGGCAGCCAGGTCTGAAGGTTCCTTGAACAGAACGAGAGTGCTGAGCGCTCCCTCTCCCCGAGGGGGAGAGGGAAAGTCGAAGCCAACCGACAAACACAAGGAGATCAAAGTGATGATCACACCTAGGGCAACATGATGTACCCAAGGAGGCCAACGCAATGAAAACAACAGTAAAACTGCTCATAGCCCTCTGGTTCCTCGGGGGGGCTTTGGTGTCGGCAGCCATTGCAGCCCCACTCCAAGTCACGGTAGCGCCTGCGGGTGCCGGCACCCTGTCGCTGAGCCAGTCCGGCTCAGAACAGGTAATGCTTTCCGCAACTCCGTCCGACGGTTATCTCTTCAGCGGCTTCACCGGTTGGAGCGGCGGCACGACCGGGGGCGAAACCCAGACCTCCCTCACCCTGACCGCGAATTTCATAGCTCTGCAGGAGGATAGCGCGCTCCCCGGAACCCTCGCGGTCGCACCGGGAATGCTGGCCGCCTCGGGAGCCATCGGAGGGCCGTTTGCGCCAGCATCCTTCACCTACCTCGTGCGCAACACCGGGTCCTCCGCGATACAGTGGGGCGTCGCAACAACCGCTTCCTGGCTGACGCTCTCCGCCAGCGGGGGGAGCCTGGCTCCGGGCGCGGAAACCGCGCTGACGGTTACCCTGGCAGGTTCGGCCGGCGGATTGGAAGTCGGTTACCACACGGACACGCTCAGTTTTTCGAACCTGACCAACGGTCTGGGCGACACCGCACGGCCGGCAAGCCTGGTGGTGACCTACCGGCAAGGGGAGATCGCCATTGTCACCGATGGGGACTCCTTCAGCCCGGTGCTTACCGTGGACGCCGGGGCGAGGGTGCACTGGAACTGGGGTGACGGAACCACCTCGAGTTCGGCGGCACCGGCGAAGAACTTCGGATCGCGCGCCCTGCGCTTGAACGGGCTGACGGTCACACCCTGGAGCGCCCTGAAACGGATCAACCTGGGCTATGGAGCGGACGACGGCGGCGCAGGGACCATCGAGCGGGTTGCGGCACAGCCGGTGCTCGCGGTCTCGGGACTGGAACTGGTGGCTCCCTACCTCCAGCAGTGGTGTTCGTCGCGCGCCCGGATCGCTTCGCTTAACTTGGACAACTTCGTGAGCCTCGACACGGTCGAATGCTTTCAATGCAACGCGCTGCTTCAGGTGGGTCTGCACAACACCCCCAGGTTGTCGCGCGCCTGTTTCGAAGGGTGTCAGCTCGGCGCGCTGGACCTCTCGGAGAGCCCGGCGCTCGCCGACCTGCGCGCAGCGGCCAACCCGTATCCGGGCATCGATTTCGGTGCCACGGGCGCCCGGACCTGGCACCTCTGCACCAGGGACAACCAGTTCGCCCGCAGCCTCCCCCCCATGACCCAGTTTCCCCAGCTGCGGGAGCTCCTGATCTGGAACGACAACCAGACAGGCGCGCTTGCCACCGCCTCGTCCCAGCTCTCTGCGGTGCTCGCCTCCCACAACCGCTACACCTCGGCCGATTTCAGCGGCGGTTTTACGACGGGAAACGGCTGGCTCGACGTAAGCGACAACCAGCTCAGCTCCCTGAATCTCGCCGGATGCCCCGGGCTGGTGGACATATTCGCCGCAAACAACAGCCTGGCGCCGGACGCCGTGGACTCCGTACTGGAGACCCTGGACTCGCTCGGGAGGTTCGGCGGCTACCTTGACCTGCAGGGGAACTCTCCGCCGTCCGCCTCCGGCCTCCAGCACGTCGACAGCCTCAGGCAAAGGGCCTGGAACGTCGCGCTTGCCGGCGACGAGCAGGTCCAGGCGCCCCCGGGGAGCATCGCATTCAGCACCGAAAACGACGACGTCATCATGGCTGTGCAGGTCGTCGGAAACCCCGCCATCACCTGGCACTGGTCGGACGGGGCGAGCGAAACGGGGAGCGCGGTTCAGCACCACTTCCCACAAGCAGGGCACCGGGCGCATTACCTGACGGTGGAGCCGCTCTCGGCGCTCTACTATTTCGGTGTGCCGTACGGCATCGGCCAGCAGGGGATCTCCTCGGTTTCAGGGCTCAGCAACTTCCCGAGCCTGAGCGTGGTGAACCTCTCCGGGGAGAGCCTGGCCGGCCTGGACATCTCCGGCTGCGCTCCCGTGCGCGACCTGCACCTGGCGGGAAACCAGGCGTTCGCCCCGGCGGCGCTCGACAAGGTGTTCGCCGACCTGGACGCGCTGGGCGGCTACGGCGGGACCGTCGACTATCCCGCCGCGGTCGCCACGCCGGCGAGCGCCGCGGCACGCGCCCGGCTGGTGCAGAAGGGTTGGAGGGTCAATCCGCTGTAAACGGCTTACAATAAAGGAGCGGTTACGACGGGGGCGGTACGGCGTTATGCCGACCGCCCCTTTTCCGCGTCGGGAACCAGTCGTGCTTGGGTCCTTGCTGTGGCTAAAATGCTCCCTTCCCTGGGGGGGAGCATTATTGACTGAGCTGGCAGCTGCACCCGCCCTCCAACCTCCTCCCGTGGAAGGAGGGAGCCTGGCGCAAAGCCACAACCCGGACATTGCCGGTCTGGAACAGACAACCGGGTGAATTTTACTGGGTAACGCTCTGGCCGACTCTTTCAGCCGGGCGAGTCCGGTTGCCGGAAATGAATGGCCGCAGGCATCAGAGCTGCTCGTTTGACATTTATCCATGTTGCAGGTATATCTACCGACATGAAAACATTATGTGCGTGCCTCTTCCTGATACTCCTGTACTGCCAGCCTCTGGCATGCAACGCCACTGAACTCTACGCCAACCAGACGGGGCGCGCCTGCTCCAGCTGCCACCTCGATCCGGGAGGCGGCGGCGAGTTGACGCCGGCCGGCAAGGAGTTCGCCGCGACGCTCGCCACCCACACCCAAGGCCACAACGTGGCCCTGCTGAACAAGGGGATACGCTTCCTGGCGGGCTACCTGCACCTGATCACCGCCATCCTCTGGTTCGGCACCATCCTCTACGTGCACCTGGTGCTGAAGCCCGCCTACGCCTCCGGCGGATTGCCGCGCGGTGAGGTGCGGGTCGGCCTCCTTTCCATGGTGGTCATGGGGGTGACCGGCGCCGTCCTCACCCATTACCGCGTCACCTCGCTCGACATGCTGCTGCACACCAAGTTCGGCATCCTGCTGATCGTGAAGGTTTCCCTCTACCTGGTCATGGTGGTCTCGGCGCTCTACGTCATAACGGTGATCGGCCCCAAGCTGAAGGCGAAAAAGCGCGGAGAGGCGGGAGCGCTGGCGGCCGGAGGCGACCTGACCGGCGACCAGCTGGCCTCCTACGACGGCAAGGAGGGGCGCCCCGCCTTTTTCGGTTACCAAGGGAAGCTTTACGATGCTACGGCGAGCAAACTCTGGAAGCAGGGGGTGCACATGGGGCGCCACAACGCCGGCATGGACCTGACCGAGGCACTGAAGCTCGCCCCGCACGGCTCCGAGAAGATCGCGGCGCTCACCCAGGTGGGGACCCTGGTCGCGGACGAGGCCTGGCGGGCGCCGCTGCACGAGAGGGTTTTCTTCTTCATGGCGTATATGAACCTCAGCATCGTCTTCCTGGTCGTGCTGGTCCTCGCCCTCTGGCGCTGGTCCTAGCCGCTACTTCCTCTTCCCCCCGAAGATGGCCACCAGGGCTATCACGCCCCAGATCAGGGCAAAAATCGCGATGAATACGTCGTACAGCACAATGAATCCCTCCTGGCTGGTACCTCAAGAACTTTCCAAACGGAATAACGGCGGCTGCGCCGGGCCGGACGGCGAAAAAAAAGTCCCCCGGTCAGGGGGACTTTTGGGTCACTCGCCTCAGTGGCTGCCGGTCTCCCCGCCACCGCCCAGCACCTTGTAAAAGGTCACCATGTTGGCCAGCCGGGAAAGCTGTATGGTGATCAGGGTCTGCTGGGAGTCGTACAGCGAGCGCTGCGAGAACAGGACGTTCAGGTAGCTGTCGATCCCGCGCTCGTAGCGGGCCTGCGACAGGCGGTAGCTCTCGCCGGTCGCGTCGGTGAGGGCCTGCTGCGCGGCGACCTGCTCGTCGATGGTGCCCCGCTGGGCCAGGGCGTCGGCGACTTCCCGGAACGCGGTCTGGATCGCCTTCTCGTACTGGGCCACCAGGATGTCGCGGTCCACCTCGGCCACCTTCAGGTTGGCGTCGTTGCTCCCGGCGTTGAAGATGGGGAGCGAGACCTGCGGCAGGAACTGCCAGGCCAGGGAGCTCCCCTTGAAGAGCCTGGCCAGGCTGTCCGAGCCGGTGCCGACGGAGGAGAGCAGGGTGATCCTCGGGAAAAACGCGGCCCGCGCCGCCCCGATGTTGGCGTTGCCCCCCTTGAGCAGGCTTTCGGCCTGGAGGATGTCCGGGCGCCGCAGCAGGACCTCGGACGGCAGCCCGGCAGGTGCATCCTTCAGGGCGGTGAGCGAATCGCTCAGCCTGAGCGGCAGCAGCTCGGTGGGGGCCGGCGAGCCGAGCACGAGTTCCAGGGCGTTGCGGTCCAGGGCGATCAGGGTGTTGAACCGGGCGATGTCCAGCCGCGCCGCTTCCACGCTCTGCCGGGCCTGGCTCAGGTCGAGGGCGGTGGCGACCCCCGCGTCGAAACGGCTCTTGGTCAGCGCGAAGGAGGCCTGCTGGCTCGCCTGGGTGTCCTTGGCGACCCGCAGGCGGTCCTGGTCGGCGGCCAGGGTCAGGTAGGTGGCGGCGACCTGGGATACCAGGCTGATCTGCACGCTGCGCCGCGCCTGCTCGGTGGCCAGGAACTGCTCCAGCGCCTGGTCCTTGAGGCTCCTCACCCGGCCGAACAGGTCGAGCTCGTAGGAGACCTCGCCCAGGCCAACGCTGTACTGCTTGAGGGAAGCGTGGTTGCCGCTGCTGCTGAAGTCGGGCGGCACCCGCTGGTAGTTGGCGCCGGCGCTGGCGTTGACCGCGGGAAAGAGCCCGGCGCGCTGGATCTGGTACTGTGCCCGCGTCTGCTCGATGGTGAGGGCCGCCACCCGCAGGTCGCGGTTGTTATCCAGCGCGATGGCGATCAGCTTGCGAAGCTGCGGGTCGACGAAGTACTCCTGCCAGGGGACCTCGGAAAGCGGCTTTTGCTCCTTCTTGACGGCTTGCGGCTGGTAGGCCGGGCCGGCGGGCCAGGCCGCGGGAACCGGCGCCGCGGGGCGGCTGTATTTCGGCGCCATGGTCGTGGCGCAGCCGCTTAGGAGCAGCAGCCCTGCCAGGGGGGCGCAGAGGGCGTAGCTCGATGGGTGCTTCAGGTTCATAGCGATTCGCCTCCCAGGATTTCGCCGGCAGTCTCCTGGGGGACCGCCGCGGCGAACTTGTGCTTCTTGTCGAAGGTGCGGGACACCAGCACGAAGAAAAACGGAATGAAGAGCAGGTCGATGAAGGTGGCCGACAGCAGGCCGCCGGTGACCGCCGTGCCGATGGCGTTCTGGGCCCCGGCCCCGGCTCCCTTGGTGAGGGCGAGCGGGAGCGTGCCGAAGAAGAAGGCGAGCGAGGTCATGATGACCGGCCTGAGCCTGATCTTGACCGCCAACAGGGTCGCCTCCATGAGGCCCAGCCCGTGATGCAGCTGGTCCTTGATGAACTGGATGATGAGGATCGCGTTCTTGGTGGAAAGCCCCACCGTCGTCAGCAGGCCGATCTGCAGGTAGACGTCGTTGGGGAGCACCCTGAGCTTGACGGCGGTGACTGCGCCGACCAGACCCAGGGGGAGCATCAGCAGGTTCACGAACGGTATGGTCCAGCTCTCGTAGAGTGCCGCGACGGAGAGGAACACGACCAGCAGCGAGATGGCGTAGAGGGCGGGTGCCTGGGCCCCGGCGTTGCGCTCCTCGTAGGAGAGGCCGGTCCACTCGAAGCCGATACCCGGCGGCAGTTGGGCCGCCATCTTCTCCATGTTCGCCATCGCCTCCCCGGTGCTCACCCCGGGCGCGGCCGCGCCCATGATCTCCACGGACGGTATCCCGTTGTAGCGCTCCAGGCGGGGAGAGCCGTACTGCCACCTGGCCGTGGCGAAGGCGGAGAAGGGGACCATGTTGCCGCTTTTGTTGCGCACGTACCAGGAGCCGATGTCCTCAGGCAGCATGCGGTGCTCGGCGTCCCCCTGGAGGTACACCTTCTTGACGCGCCCGTTCTCTATGAAGTCGGTCACGTAGTTGCTGCCCCAGGCGGTGGAAAGCACGTCGTTCACGTCGGCAAGCGACACCCCGAGCGCCCCCGCCCGCACGTCGTCCACGTCCAGCTTGAACTGGGGCGAGTCGTCCTGCCCGTTGGGGCGCACCGCGACCAGTTTGGGGTCCTTCATCGCCATCCCCAGGAGCTGGCCGCGCGCCGCCATCAGCGCATCGTGCCCCAGGCCGCCGCGGTCCTGCAGCATGAAGTCGAAACCGTTCGCCTGTCCGAGCTCGACCACCGCCGGGGGGGCGATGGCGAAGGCGAGGCCGTCCCGGAACTTCGAGAACCCCTTCATGGCCCGCCCGACGATGGCCGGCGCCCTCATGTCCGCGGTCGGGCGCAGTTTCCAGTCCTTGAGCTTCACGAAGCAAAGACCCATGTTCTGGCCGCGGCCGGCGAAGCTGGTGCCCGCCACCGTGACCACGCACTCGACCGTGTTCTTCTCGTTCTTGTCGAAGTACTCCTGGATCTGGTTCAAGACGGCGAGGGTCCGCCCCTGGCTCGCCCCGGCGGGGAGCTGGACCTGGCAGTAGAGAATCCCCTGGTCCTCGTCCGGCAGGAAGGCGGTGGGGAGGTGCAGGAAGAAATAGACCATGAGCGCGACGATCGCCCCATAGACCGTCAGGTAACGTCCGATCTGGCCGAAGGACCTGCCGACGATCCCCTCGTAGTTGGAGCGGCAGAACTCGAAGGCCCGGTTGAAGTAGCGGAAGAAACCGGCGAACCACCCGGACTCGCCGGCGCTGTGCCCCTTGGCGACCGGCTTCAGCAGGGTGGCGCAGAGGGCCGGGGTGAGCGTCATGGCGACCAGCACGGAGAGGATCATCGCCGAGATGATGGTGATGGAGAACTGGCGGTAGATGACCCCGGTCGATCCGCCGAAGAAGGCCATCGGGGCGAAGACCGCCGTGAGGACCGTGACGATCCCCCAGAGCGCCCCGGTGATCTGGCTCATCGACTTGATGGTCGCCTCTCGCGGCGGCAGCCCCTCCTCGCTCATGATGCGTTCCACGTTCTCCACGACGACGATGGCGTCGTCGACCAGCAGGCCGATGACGATGACCAGGGCGAACATGGTCAGGGTGTTGATGGAGAACCCGCAGGCCGACAGCACCCCGAAGGTGCCGAGCAGCACCACCGGCACCGCGATGGTCGGGATCAGGGTGGCCCGGATGTTCTGCAGGAAGAGGAACATGATGATGAAGACGAGCCCGACCGCCTCGAACAGGGTCTTCACGACCTCCTCGATGGAGATCTTGACGAAGGGGGTCGTGTCGTAGGGGTAGACCACCCTGACTCCGGCGGGGAAGTAGCGGGAGAGTTCCGCCATCTTCGCCTTGATCCGGTCGGCGGTCTCCAGGGCGTTGGCGCCGGCGGCAAGGCGGATCGCCATCCCCCCGACCGGTTTGCCCTGGTAGAAGGACTGGATGTCGTAGTTCTCGGTGCCGACCTTGGCTGTGGCGACGTCCCTCAGCTTCACCGTGGAGCCGTCGGGGTTGGTGCGCAGGATGACTTTTTCGAACTGTTCCGGTGTCTGCAGCAGGGTGCGCGCCGTGATGGTCGCGTTCAACTGCTGCCCTGCGACCGCCGGGGTGCCGCCGAACTGGCCGGCGGAGACCTGGACGTCCTGCGCCTGCAGGGCGGCGGTGACGTCGGCGCTGGTCATGTGGAAGTTGTTCAGCTTGTCCGGGTTGAGCCAGACCCGCATGGCGTTCTGGGAGCCGAAGGTCTGGATCTCGCCGACCCCCTGCAGGCGGCTCACGATGTCCTGGACGTTGGAGACCAGGTAGTCGGTGAGGCCGTTGCGGTCCAGGGAGCCGTCATCGGAGACCAGGCCGACGAAGATCAGGTAGTTCCTGGTGGACTTCACCACCGAGACCCCCTGCTTCTGCACGATCTGGGGGAGCAGGGGGGTGGCGAGCTGCAGCTTGTTCTGCACCTGCACCTGGGCGATGTTGGGATCGGTGCCGGCCCGGAAGGTGAGGCTGATGGAGACCGCGCCGGCCGAGTCGGAGGTGGAGGCCATGTAGATCAGGTTGTCGATGCCGTTGAGCTTCTGCTCGATGACCTGGGTGACCGTGTCCTGCACCGTCTGGGCGGAGGCGCCGGGGTAGTTGGCGTTGATGGAGATCTGCGGCGGCGCGATCGCCGGGTACTGGGAGACCGGCAGCATCTTGATGGACAGAAGGCCCGCCAGCATGATCATGAGGGCAATCACCCAGGCAAAGATCGGACGGGCGATGAAAAAACGAGGCATCGTAAATCTCCTTGAGCTCTATGCTTTGGGTTGCCTATTTCTTGCCGGCCGCAGGCGTCGGCGTCGCGCTCGCGGGGGGGGCGCCCGCGGGAGCCGGCGACGGGGTGCCGACGAAGGGGACCGGCTTGACGGTGGCGTCCGGCCGCACCTTTTGCAGGTTGTCCATGATGACGCGGTCTCCCGCTTTCAGACCGTCCGCGACCAGCCAGTTGTCTCCGACGGTCCGGACCACCTTGATGACGCGCGGCTGCACCTTGTCGCCGGCGCCGACCGTCATGACGACGGCCTCGCCCTTGGGGTTGCGGCTCACCCCGCGCTGCGGCACCAGGATCGCCGCGTCGTTCACCCCTTCCTCGAGGATGGCGCGCACGAACATGCCGGGGAGCAGCGCCTGCTTGGGATTGGGGAACACGGCGCGCAGCACGACGGAGCCGGTGCTCGGGTCGACCGTGACCTCGGAGAATTTGAGGGTGCCGGTGAGCGGGTAGGGGGAGCCGTCCTCCAGCAGCAGCTTGACCCGGGCCTGCGCCGCGCCGTCCTTCTTCAAAAGCCCGTTGGCGAAATTCTGCTTCAGCTTCAGGAGGTCCGCCATGGTCTGGGTCACGTCGACGTACATGGAGCCGAGCTGCTGGACGGTGGCGAGCGCCGCGCTCTGGCTGGCGGTGACCAGCGCCCCGTCGGTCACGGCGGAGCGGCCGATGCGCCCGGAGATCGGTGCGGTCACTTTGGTGTAGGCCAGGTTGATGCGGGCCGTCTCCACCGCAGCCTTGGCGCTGGCCAGGTCGGCCTCGACCTGCTGGAGCATGGCGTGGGCGTCGTCGTAGTCCTGCTGGCTCACCGCCTTGATCTTCACCAGGTCGCGGTAGCGCTCCTCCTTGAGCCGCACCGAGCCGAGGTTCGCCTCGGCCCTGGACTGGGCCGCACGGGCGGAGTCGTAGGCGGCCTGGTAGCTGGCCGGGTCGATCAGGTACAGGAGCTGGCCTGCCTTCACGTCGCTCCCCTCGGTGAACACCCTCTTCTGGATGATGCCGTTTACCTGGGGCCGCACCTCGGCGATGAGTTGCGGCGCGGTGCGGCCGGAAAGCTCACTGGTAAGCGCCACGTGCTGGGGCCGGATCACCAGCACCCCCACCTCGGGGGGAGCGCTGGGCGGCGCGGCGGCGGTCGCTCCCTTCTTCTCGCAACCGGTCGCCAGCAGGCTGCCGGCGATGAGTCCCACAGTTCCAATGAGCCTGAATCTCGTACTGATGTGCATTTGAAATACCTCGTTGCCTGGTTTATGAATGGATGTTCATTCTGCTAGCGTGAGTCGCCGAAGGGTCCCGCCCCGCCGGTTATCTCCTGATGCCGTCCCAGCAGGCCTCCATGATCCGGTCGATCAGGGGGTCGTCCAGCGAGATGAAGCCGTTGAGATGGTCCCGGGCGACCGCCTTCAGGGGGGCGAAGGCGAGGTCGAAGAGGACCGCCATCGGCAGCTCCTTGATGACCTGCTGCGCCACCCCCTCCTCCAGGAGGTCCCGGTAGATGAAGCAGTCCCCGCTTTTCCTCAGGATGATGTCCCGCCTGAACGCCACGCCGTAGGGGGAGTTGTGGAACTGCTCCAGGTAGCGGAAATCAGAGGGGTTCGCGATGAAGTAGCGCAAAAGGGCGGTGAAGATGTGATGAAAGCGCTCCCTGAGGGGCTTCTCCGGTACGTAGTCCTTCATGATGACGGCGCCGATCTTCTCGTCGATCTCCCGGTACAGGGAGGTGATCAGGGCGTCCTTGTTCTCGAAGTAGCGGTAGATGGTTCCCGCCGCCACGCCGGCGCGGTCGGCGATCATCGACATCGGGGAACCGTGGAAGCCGTGCTCGGCGATGAGTTCCAGTGTGGCCCGGATGATCTCCTCGCGCTTGTCGATGCTGGACATAGTCTGCTACTCCCTTGTAGTGAATGAACCTTCGTTCAGTCCTAAACGGTTTTGCTTTTTTTGTCAATTCCTTTTCGCGCTTTCCGGGGGGCGATGCTGTATTCGCTGGCGGCGGGCCGCCGGTGGGGCCAGGGAGCGCGGGGGAGGGGAGGGGGCGTTGCATCGGGTCGCCGGACGGTCAGATAAGGTTGGCGACAACATTCAGCCCCGACAGCGCTTCTGAAAGGGTGGGAAGGTACCTCAGGCGTCCTGTGCGCGGGGGTGTGCCGGGAGAAGTTTTGTCACCTTTTACAATCCTGTAACAGTTTCTACACAATTGAGCTGTATCAAGGGTACGGTAATAAAACCGTTTTCCGCAGAAGGGGTGTCATGCAAACCATACTGATAATCGAAGACGAAAAGGACCTCGCGGAGCTGCTCTCGTTCAACCTGGAAAAGGAGGGGTACCGGACCTTCACCGCCCTGGACGGCGTGGAGGGGTTGGAGACCGCCGCCCGGGTCGTGCCGGACCTGATCCTGCTCGACTTGATGCTTCCCGGAATGCTGGGGACGGAGGTCTGCAAGCATCTCAAGAAACGCGAAGCGACCTCCCATGTCCCGGTCATCATGCTGACGGCCAAGGGTGAGGAGATCGACAAGGTGGTCGGGTTCGAGGTCGGCACGGACGATTACGTGGTGAAGCCGTTCTCCACCAGGGAGCTGTTGCTGCGCGTGAAGGCCGTGCTTAGGCGCTCAGCCACGGAGGTCCCGGAGAGCCGCGTCATCAAGGTCGGCGCCGTCACCATCGATACCGAGCGGCACCTGGTGGCGATAGCTGGGGCGGAGGTGGTCTTCACCACGACCGAGTTCAACCTGCTGCACACCCTGGTGAAGCGTCTGGGGCGGGTCCAGAGCAGGGACGTCCTGCTGCGCGACGTCTGGGGCTACAACTTCGTGGAGGATACCCGCACGGTCGACACCCACGTCACCCGCCTGCGCACCAAGATGGGGGAGGCCGGCGAGATGATCAAGACGGTGCGGGGCTTCGGCTACAAGATGGAGGCCCAATGAAACTGAAGGTTATCGCTGCCCAGCTGCTGATCCTGCTGCTGCTGGGGAGCGTCATCTACGCCTGTCTCGACCGCACCCTGGAGCGCTACCAGTCCACGGAGGTGACGGAGCATCTGACCAACGATGCCGGCCTCGCCAGGTCGGTCGCCGCCAGGGAGATCCGCGAGCTGCGCCGGGACGCTCCCGCGCTGGCCGCCGGCATCGGACGCGAGATCAAGGCCCGTGTCACCATCATCGCCGGAAACGGCGAGGTGGTGGGCGACTCCGAGCTCTCGGCGCGAGAAGTCGCCGCGCTGGACAACCACGCGGGGCGGCCCGAGGTCCGCGACGCCGTCGCCAAGGGGCTGGGATCCTCCGTGCGTTATTCGGAGACGCTGCGCACGGACATGCTGTACGTGGCGGTCCCCTTTCGGCCGCAAGCCGGCGAGCCCGGCGTGCTCAGGCTGGCCCTGCCGCTCTCCTCCCTGGATGCGGCGAAGCGCGAGTTTCACCTGCTGCTGGGCGGGACGCTCGGTCTGGCCGCGGCCCTGCTGGTCTTCCTGAGCTATCTGCTGACCCAGGTGAGCGCACGGTCGCTGCACGCCGTGGCGGCCATCGCCTCCAGAATCGGCCGGGGCGAACTCGGCACCCGGGTCCCGGTCGAGAAGGGGTCGGAGGTCGGCGAACTGGCCCGCGTCCTGAACGAGATGGCGCTCAGGACGGAGCAACAGCTCGGGCGGCTCTCGGCGGAAAAAAACCGCCTCGACACCATCCTGCGCGGCATGGGGGAAGGGATCATGGTGACCGACCCCCAGGGGGTCATCACCCTCACCAACCCCGCCTTCAAGGGGCTCTTCGCCATCCAGGACGAGGTGGAGGGGAAGCATCTGATCGACATCTCGCGCCACCCCGCCCTGCACGGCTCCTTCCGGGACGTGGTCACCTCCAGGCAGGAGCGCGTGGAGGAGCTGCTTTTGCGCTCGCCGAAGGAGAAAACGGTGCTGACCCACTGGGTGCCGCTTTTGGAGCACGGCGCCCTGCAGGGGGTGGTCGCGGTGTTCCACGACATCTCGGACATCAGGCAGCTGGAGAAGATGCGCAGGGACTTCGTCGCCAACGTCTCGCACGAGCTGCGCACCCCGGTCACCGTCATCAAGGGGTACGCCGAGACGCTGCTCGCCGGCGCGCTGGAGAGCAATCCGGCGCAGGCCGCGCGCTTCGTCGGCATCATATACGCCCATGCCGATCGCCTGGGGTCGCTGATCGGCGACCTGCTGACCCTGTCGCAGCTCGAGTCCGGGACGCTGGTCCTGGAGTCGAGGAGCGTCGGCCTGTATGAAATCGCGGAGCACGTGCGCGCTCTGCTGGAGCAAAAGGCCCAGGACCGTCAGGTGACCATCGACATAGACGGCCTGTCCGGCGCCCCGGCGGTGCTGGCCGATCCGGGACGCCTGGAGCAGGTGTTCCTCAACCTGCTGGATAACGCCATCAAGTACACCTCTGCCGGAGGCTCGGTCACCCTGGTCGCCGGGGCGGAAGGGGAAGGGGTGCGCATCGCCGTGAAGGATACCGGCACCGGAATCCCCCCAAGCGACCTGCCGCGCATCTTCGAGCGCTTCTACCGGGTCGACTCCGCCCGCAGTCGGGAGGAGGGGGGGACGGGCCTGGGCCTCGCCATCGTCAAGCACCTCGTTCAGATGATGGGGGGGACGGTCAGCGCCGAGAGTTCCGGCAAGGGATCCAGCTTTTACGTCACCCTGAAGCGGGGCTGAGGCGTCCCGCGCGGAGGGGGGCCGCTGCCGCCGGAGCTCCCTATGCCAGGGGGGAAGGCCCGCGCCCCCCGCTTCCGCTGCGGAGCGCCATCGATGGCACTGCGGGATGCCGCCATATCGACTACACGAGGTAATCACCATGAGGGAGCAGCTGAGAAGTCAGTTTGATGCGGAACTGAACGATGTTCGTGCCAGGCTCCTGGAGATGGGAGGCAAGGTCGAACTCATGATTGCCAACTCGATGAGGTCCCTGGTGGAGCGGGACTCGGCGCTCGCCGAACGGACCATCCTGTTCGACGTCGAGATAAACGCCATGGAGATCGAGATCGACCGGAAATGCCTGCACATCCTGGCCAGGCGCCAGCCCGCGGCGCGGGACCTGCGCTTCGTCACCCTGGCGCTCAAGATCGTCACCGACCTGGAGCGGATCGGCGACCAGTGCGCCAGCATCGCCAGGCATGCCCTGGCGCTCAATCAGGAAGCCCAGCTCAAGCCGTACATCGACCTGCCGCGCATGGCGGAGGCCGCCAACAACGCGGTCCGTGATGCCCTGGACGCCTTCGTGCGCGGGGACTCGCAGACCGCCATCCGGGTCTGTCAGGAGGACCGTTTCGTCGATGAGTTGAACGAGCAGCTGCAGCGCGAACTGCTCACCTACATGATGGAGAGCCCGGATACCGTCAAGCGCGCCATGAGGATCAACTCGGTCTCCAAGTACCTGGAGCGGATCGCGGACCACGCCACCAATATTGCCGAGATGGTCATCTTCATGGTCGAGGGGAAGGATATCCGGCACGCCGGCGCCACCCCCGGGTAGGGCCTGCGGCCGGACGTTTCCGCGCCTGACGGGCAACCGGCCCCGTGGAGGTCGGGCAGGCGCTTTGGAGGTTAGCAATCGCTTGGCACCCTACAATCGTGGTAAAACGTGACCGCCGGGAGATCGAACTGGGGTCACGTTTTTTTTGTCTGCCCCGGCTTCGAGGCACGCGCTTCGTACCGGTGCCACTTCCGCCGGCAGGTTTCAGTCCGGAGCGCCGTGACAGAAACGTGGGTGCTCGGTAACGGTTTTGTCACATTGGGTTGCTACCATGGCGCCAGATATCGACAGCAACCAAGGAGAATGAATGTTCACCAAAATGCGTACCTGGTTCATCGCCCTCACCCTCATCACCGCCTGCGCCGGCGCGACTCCGGCCTTAGCCGGGAGCGTCCAACTGCAAGGGGTCGGGGCAACCTTCCCGTATCCGCTCTACGCCAAGTGGTTCAACGACTACGCCTCCGTTGACCATGATGTCGCCTTCAACTACGAGGCAATCGGCAGCGGCGCCGGGATCAAGCGGATCCTGGCCCAGACCGCGGATTTCGGGGCTTCCGATAAATTCCTGAGCGACGACGAACTCAAGGCTGCGCCGGCCAAGCTGCTCCACATCCCGACGGTGCTCGGTGCCGTGGCGGTGGCCTACAACGTACCGGGGGTCCCTTCCGGGTTGAAACTCACCCCGCAGCTTTTGAGCGACATCTTCCTCGGCAGAGTGACCACATGGAACGACCCGCATCTGGCCAGGTTGAACCCCGGGGTGAGTCTTCCCGACGCCGCCATCGTCGTCGTGCACCGCACGGACGGCAGCGGCACGACGAACATCTTCACCGACTACCTCTGCAGCGCGAGCCGGGATTGGAGCGACAAGGTCGGCAAAGGGACGGTCGTCAACTGGCCGGTCGGCATCGGCGGCAAGGGGAGCGGCGAGGTGGTCCATCAGATCGTGGGCACCCCTTTCAGCATCGGCTACGTGGAGATCGCCTACGTGCAGGAAAACAACCTGTGCGACGCGGCGCTCAAAAACAAAAGCGGCAGCTTCATCCGGGCGACGGCGCTGTCCACGCGCGCCGCCGCGGTGCATGGCTTGAGAGACATGAAGGAAGACTTCCGGGTCTCCCTGGTGAACGAGCCTGGCAAGGATGCCTACCCGATCGTGGGATTGACCTGGCTGCTCGTGTACCAGCAGCAAAAGGATGCGGAAAAGGGGAGGAAGCTGGTCGAGTTCCTGAACTGGGAACTCACCAAGGCGGAGAAGATGACCTCGACCCTGTTCTACACGCCGCTCCCCAAGAACCTGGCCGACCTGGTGCAGAAGGAGATCAACAAAATCATCGTGCCCAACTGATAAAGGCTCCCGTCGCGCGCGGCAACAGAGGAGACCAAAGTAAAAGGCGGTGCCGTCAAGAGCACCGCCTTTTACTTTTTTGAATGGTTTTAAGACTGTTCTGGCTGGTCGAGTCGGGTAGTTTTCTGCCAGCCTGACCTTCACTTCAGGTTGACGCTCGCTTCCCCTTGGGCGACGACCTGGACGGATAAGCGGTCGTTCTGGACGCTCGCCTCGCCAAGAGACAGGGACTTGACCGCGCCGGACAGCTTGACGTGATCGCCTATCTGCACCGAGGAAAGTGCGGAGCTCGCCTTCATCCGGGCCTTTTCCAGCTGCTCCACGACCGCGCCATCGAGTTTTGACTTGATGGTGCTGCGAATCTTGCTGCTGAAGAGCCAGCTTCCTGCGCCTATCAGCCACCCGGCGTGCTTGGTGTCGAAGTCGACGTTCTCGAAGCTGAGCGTGTTGCTCTGCGCGTTATAGGTGGGCTTGGCCAGGACCGTCAGCTCCCCGTCGAAATCCCCGGTAGCGGTGAGGTTGACGACCAACCGGCCCTCCTCCCCCTTGAGCTCGAAACCCTTGATGGTGATCTTCTTGTCCTCGCCGAAGGTCTTATCCAGCAGCACCGGCTTGAGCGCGCTCGTCAGGTCGGCGAAGAAGATGTCGCTGGCAAGCTGGACATGGAAGTTCTTGTCGAAGGCAGGCAATTGCTGGACCGGCGGCAACGCCTTCACCTGGGCGGCAGCCGGTTTCGGACCGACCGTGATCTCCGCGCCGGTGACGAGCCCGATGGAGAGCTGGATCTGGTTGTTTGCTGCCAAAAGCGGGCTCACCACGACCTTTTCCGGGGTAAGCTTCAGCCAGGCGCTGAATTCCTTGCTCACCAGCGTCGGGTTGAACGCGTTGCCCCAGAGCGGGGCGACCTTGGCCTTCAACTGGACGGCATCGTTGACCTTGTTGTCAATGATCGGTGCCAGGAGCCTTTGGACCGGCTGGATGATATTTTCGACCATGCTTTTGGGCTTCAAGGAGAGCGGCCCGACCTTGAAGGTCTCCGCCAGGCCATCGGAGAGACCGGTGTAGTACAACTCCGTCTTGAGGCGCCAGTCCGGGGTGACGTTCACCCGGGCCTTGAATTTGAGTCCGGCCTTGAGCGGATAACTCTCGTACATGGCGTAGCCGAAGGTCAGTTGGACCGGCAGGGTGAGATACAGGTAGTTATCGCTGGCAGTAACGACGACGGGTCCGGTGCGCAGCACGGTCACCGATGTTCCGAGACCACCCTGTCCCTTGTAGAGCTCCTTGGGAAGAGACTGGTTGACAATCGCGGCGATGTCCGCCGTAGAAGCCGCCACGCTGAGGTTGACGGAGGACGGCTGCACGGCAGCGGCAGAGCAGACTGCGCTGAGAGACAAGAACAGGGACAGTAACAAGATTCGGTAATAAATGGCGAAACCCTCCTTTGAATCCATCTGGTCGGCTCCGCCATCAGCGGCGGCGACGGCATTATGCCAGAAAAAGGTGCCGCGTGTAAACCTTGCAGCAATCGGCACGAAGCAGCGTCCCGGTGCCAATCAGATTGCAACCTTAACCGCGGCGCGCGGCCTCGATCGCGGCGATGTCGATCTTTTTCATCTGCATCATCGCTTCGAACGCGCGCTTGGCGGCAGCGAGGTCGGGATCGGTGACCGCCTGCTTCAGGGCGGTCGGCGTAATCTGCCAGGACAATCCCCACTTGTCCCGGCACCAGCCGCAGGCGCTCTCCTGGCCGCCGTTGCCGACGATCGCATTCCAGTAGCGATCCGTTTCGGCCTGGTCGGCGGTCGCGACCTGAAAGGAGAACGCCTCGGTGTGCTTGAACGCCGGTCCCCCGTTGAGCCCGAGGCACGGGACGCCCATGACGGTAAATTCGACGGTCAGCACGTCCCCTTGCTTCCCCGACGGATAGTCTCCCGGTGCAAGGTGCACCGCTTGGACGTAGGAATCGGGAAAAGTCTGGGCGTAAAACCGCGCCGCGTCCTCGGCGTCGCCATTGTACCAAAGGCAAATCGTGTTCTTGGCTGGCTTCACCATATCGTTCCTCCATTGAGATCGGGAGATTCGGGGGACAATTATTGGATTCGGGGGACAATGATTATTATACAACACACGAGACTTCTGAGCCCAAGTATCACATCTTTCGGTATTTTTTTGTATTATTCCACCGGGATTCCACAATTTCGACCTACCATTGGGGAGATTATCATGTCCCTGTCCTTATATTTCAAGACCTGGCACCGGCGATCGGCACCGGCGATCGGCACCGGCGATCAGCACCGGCGATCGCTCCACACCGGTGTGAAACCTTATATTTCAAGACCTGGCACCGGCGAGTTATTGTTGTGGCGCCAAGTTGAATACAGACTTGAAAAGCTCTGTAAATAGCTCTATATTTAGAGCTGAAAAAAGGAGGCAATTATGAATATGGACACCATTTACGCCGATCTTTCAATTAGCATGTCGGAATTCAAAAAAAATCCTGCACAGGTGCTGCGTATCGCCGGAGAAAAGCCGGTAGCTATCCTTAACCACAACAGGCCCGCATTTTATATGGTAACACCAAAAATCTTTGAAATGTTGGTTGAAGCCCTTGCTGACCGGGATATGGCGCAGCTTATCCGGAATCGACTTTCACAAAAAGACCGGAGTGTCGAGGTTGACATTGACACCGTCTGAATCCGACAAGGGTAAAACCACATACCGCCTCAAATTCGTACCAGATGCTCTCAAGGAGTGGCAGGCTCTTGACGGCAGCATAAAGGAACCTCTGCGCAAGGCGCTTAAAAAACGTCTGGAGCAACCACACATGCCAGGAGCAGAGTTGCATGGCGACTTACATGGCTGCTACAAGATCAAATTGCGCAAACAAGGATACCGCTTGGTCTATCTGGTTGAGGATGATGTTCTTGTCGTTCTTGTGTTGGCAGTTGATCGCAGGGAAGACTTGACGGCATATCATGCTGCGATGCTTAGACTTTTGGATAAATGACCCTTTCTATTAATGGGAGGTGTAGGCAGGTCTAGACTTGAACAATTCATCTTCCCTGAGGAGGTTGAGTTGTCATCCCCGCTGTGTCAAGATCCAGACCAGCCCCCCTTCCCTTGGTCACACCCTCGTCTCCTTGATCAGACCCTCACACCCTCACACCCTCACACCCTCACACGCACTTCAGTTCGCTCCATGTTTGAAAACCTCCTCATGCTGGTGACCCGGCCCGTTCTCCTTGATTGCGTCTCAAAAAACAGCGCTTTTAAAGGCAGGTTAATGTTGTGTTGTTATACCGTATTGGGATATGATGCGGGTCATTTAATGTGGCGCTGTTGTGCTGCCCCTGCCATGCAATAAGCTGCCGCTGAGTGAGTGGAGTTGTGCTATGAAAGAGTCGAACGCTCTGGAGTCTGCCCTGAAGGATTTGCTGCACTTCGAACGGGTCCTGCTGGATCCGGCGCTGGCCGACAACGTGCTGCTCCCGCACATGCAGCGCCTCCTGGTGCTGGCGCGCAACCTGGACAGCAACTGCGACAAGCTCACCAGGAAAAACCAGCAGATGGAGAGCGAATTTTCGGACCTGAACAGCTTCCTGAAGCAGGCCACCCGCATCGACCCGCTGACCCGCCTGGCCAACCGGCGCGACATCTCGGAGCGCCTGATCCGCGAGGAGAGCCGCTCCCAGCGCCACTGGCGGACTTTTTCGCTCATCCTGGTGAACCTCGACGACTTCACCCAGATAAACGAGGTGCACGGCTGCAACGCGGGCGACGAACTGCTGGTGGAGATCGCCTGCCTGCTGCAGGGGTGCGTCAGGAGCGAGGACATCTGCGGCCGCTGGGCGGGGGACGAGTTCATGCTGATTCTTCCGGAAACCCCCCTCGAGGGGGCGCTGACGGTGGGGGAGAAGGTCGTCAAATCGGTCGCCATGACGGAGTTCCGGGTCGACCGCCCCGGCATCCGCACGACGGTCAGCGTCGGGCTCGGCGAATACCGCCCGGACCATAACGTCCACGAATTCCTGGCGAGCCTGGACCGGGGCGTGCAGCAGGCCAAGCTGGAGGGGAAAAACCGCTACCTGATCGTGTGACCATCCCCCTTAGCCTGACTCGATCAGCTCCCCGTTGCGCAGGGCGTTGCGCACCGCGCCCAGCCGGGCGTCCATCGCCTCGAAGTGCTCCAGGTTGGCCCGCTCGGCCGGGCTGGTGGCGATTATCTTGCTGATCCCCCCGTTTTTGAACACCAGCCGCCGGTCCCCCATCAGCGCCAGGATCGGGTCGTGGGTCGCCATCAGCACGATCTTTTGCTTGTCCACCAGGGTGTGCACCGCGCGCTTGCGGTCGATGCCGGCGTTCTCGATCTCGTCCACCAGGACGATGGGGGACGCGCTCAGGCAGGAGATGTCGGCAATCATCAGGGCGCGCGACTGGCCGCCGGAGAGCGCGGTGACGGGGGTCTGGGGCGTGAAGCGCTCGCCGGCCAGGCTGTTGGCCAGCTCGATGATGGTCCGGCTGACCCCCGCCACGTCGTCCACCATGCGGCTTTCGGCGTGCATGGTGACGAACTCCTCCACGCTCAGGTCCATCACGAAGTTCATGTTCTGGGACAGCTGCGCCACCAGCTTATGCTCGATGGAGAAGCGCTGGCCCGGGTCGGGCACGCAACCGTTGATCAGCACGCTGCGGCCGGTCGGGGTGTCCCCCTGGGCCATCCACTCGATGTCGGCCAGGAAGCGGCTCTTTCCCGATCCGGTCGGGCCGACGATGCAGATCACCTCGCCGGGTCGCACGGTCAGCTCGAAGTCCTCCGGCTGGCCGCTCTTGTCGCGCCCCCCCCGGACCGTGATGGACCGGATCCTTGACCCGCCCGCTCCCGCCTTCAGGTTCTCCAGCAGCGCCACGAAGCCGACGAAGCGCTCGGCGAGCTCCTGCCGCTCCAGCCCGAGGTCCTCCAGAAGCTCCGGGTCGAGCGCGGCGAAGTAGCTCGCCGGGCTCAGGTGCGGCGCGGGGAGTGCCAGGCCGAGCGTACCGAAAAAATCCGTGACGAAGGGGGCCCGGAGCAGCAGCTCGGCGCTCGGGAGCTCCAGCAGCTCTCTTTGGTCATCGGTCGGTGTCGGCATACCTAGCTGAACTCCATCTTCTTCACGTTCCCCATCTGAAAGTCGCTGCCGATCTTGCGCTGCCCGAGGCAGTAGGAGCAGAGCGCCGCCGGCATGGAGAAGCGCAGCAGCATCCCCTCCAGATCCGCGGTCTCCGGGGCTTCCCGCAGGAGCCTTCCCAGTTCGTGCCCCCCCTGGCCGGTCAGGCCGTTCACCTGGATGATGGTGGCGTTGCCGTTCACCTGGCGCACCCGGTAGGCGAAGACCTCGCGCTCGGCCTGGGACACGATGTCCCCCTTGGTGATCACCACCAGGTCGGCCATCTTGAGCATCGGGCCGATCTTCTTCGGGGTGTCGACGCCGCTTAGGTTGTCGATGACGCAGACCGCCAGCACCCCCTGGATGTGCGGGGCGCAGCGGTTGCAAAGCCCGGCGCTCTCGATCACCAGCAGGTCGAACCCCTGGCCGAGGCCCCAGGAGAGGCAGTCGCTCACGTTGCTGACGAAGAAGTGGTCGGGACAGAGGTTGCCGGACAGGCCGGTGGTGACCGGAATCCGCTGGCGCTCGTAGAGCGCCTGGTCCCGGGTCGAGAGGCTGTCGAACTTGACGACGCCGACCCGCACCCCGCTCTGCTGCAGCGAGGCGATCGCCTTGACGGTGACGGCGGTCTTGCCCGCCGAGGGGGGGCCGGCCAGGGTCACCAGCTTCATGGGGCCTCACCGTTGAAGGAGCGCAGGAAGGCGGCGTTGGTGTCGGCGATCAGCGCCTTCAGGTCGTGGTTCTTGATGTAGTCCCAGCCGATCCACTTGAAGGTGGCCTGTTCGGGGAGACCGTTGTCGACCTCGGGATGCACGGCGGGAAAGGCAGCTCCGGCGCAGATGCCGGCCACCTCGGGCCCGATCAGGAAGTTTATCAGGGGGCGCAGCTCCTCGCGCTTTTCGGCTTTGACCAGCATGGTGACCGGGCTCACCAGGGCGCCGTCCCCGGGCCAGACGATGCTGATCTTGTCGCGGTTTTTTATGTTCTTGGCGAAGAACAGCGGCATGGCGCTGATGGCCGGGGTATCCTCGCGGCCGCTTCCGGCCGACTTGACCATCTGGGAGGGGTGCCAGCCCCAGGCGACGTTGCGCCCCAGGCTCGCGAGCCCCTCGGCCCCGAAGTCCTTGAAGAGCGCGAGCAGCAGGGTCTCGCAGAAGGTGCCGTCGCGGTTGCCGCGGATGGCGATGCTCTTGGCGTATTCGGGCTTCAGCAGGTCGGACCAGTTCCGCGGCACGGCGCGCGCTCCCAGGCGGGTGTGATCCACCACCAGCACCAGGAGGTTCATCGCCAGCACGCTGTAGTGCCCCTCCGGGTCCGTCACCCCCATCTGCGCCAGGTGCCGGTCGCCGGCGAAGAGGTTCACGCTGGCGAACTGGCCGGTCTTGATGAAGCGCCCCACGAAACGGGGGTGGAAGAAGCTGTTGAAGCCGGGGGTGATGATGATGTCGGGCATCTCCGCCAGGGTCTCGAAGTGGTCGGCGTAGTCCGCGTAGTCGATCTGGGTATTGGCGTTCCCCTCGATGCAGTAGGAAATCCCGTCGCGCTCCCTCGCGGGAAGCGCCTCCAGGAAGCCGTGGAAGGCCTGCTCCAGGGGGACCTTCAGGGGGCAGGGGAGCAGGGCGAACAGGTTCAGGTTCTGCTCCCCGGTGCCGGGCGGGCTCTCCAGCCCGGCGCGCGGCAGGGCTGCCGCCACCGCCTGCAGCAGCAGGCCCTCGAACAGCTCGGGATCGATGCCGGCCGCCTTGAGGGCCGTAGCCAGCCTGACCGCTCCCCCGAAGCTGGCGCGGACCTCGGGGTCGCCGAACATCTCCAGTCCGTTGGCCGCGAATACCGGCAGCGTTTCGGGATGCAGCTCAAGTACCTTCAGCACGGTCAGGTCGAGCAGTGAGGCGGGCATATGCGGTTCCTTATGGAGGTGAATGTTGTTCGGGCACCCTCCGGACCCGGGTGCCTGGCGACGGGACAGCGAATCCGGAGCCGAGGCGTCCGGAGCGCACGACCGGGGGGCCCGGGCTTGGTAAGCCCTTGGCACGTCAGTTGGTCCCCTGCTGGATACATGGTGTGTGCCAAGTCGGATTGATTATAATTGGTAATTATATCGGGGTCTTGGTGTGGCATGCTTGGGAAGGGGGCTGACGGGGTGCCGTAAAGATACGCAGATGGCGCGAGGCTGCCTGATCTGTAGCCATGCCGCCGGTGGCTGTCGCGGCGGGCCTCCCCTTTCCACGGGAACGCAGGTGCAACGGCCGCGGCCCGAGGCTCGTCGTTCAATTCAAGGTTTTTCTTTCCTCTCATCGTCGAGGAGGCGTTTCACGGCTGACACCAGCAGGCCCAGGATGAGCAGAAACAGCATGTCCTCGATCGAATTCCAGTACCTGATTTTGCCGCTGGTATAGCTGTTGACGTCCGAGAGGTACCTGGCATATCCCGATACGCCGGCTATGGTGACCGCACCCCAGTCACCCTGTGACCAGGCGGCGAGCCCTATTGGTATTGCGTAGAAGATGAGAATCGAGTAGTCACCGGTCAGGTAATCGATGTATCCTATTAAGCCAACCAGGACGACTTCGATGATGATCGCAAGCCACACGGGCAATTTTTTGTAGCTGTTCAACCGCCTTCGCATATGTCACCCCTATAGTCTCTACGAAATGTACCTGATTTCCTTGATTTCGCAACCATCAAGGACCAGGGCAGGGCGATCTGTCTGTACGATCTGTCTGTTCCCATCGGTTTAAACTTAATCCCGATACATCTCGGTACGGCCGGCTCGGGCTCGGAATACTAAACAGCCCTCTCAGGAATCCTCTACCACCCCAATAAGGAGGAAATATGGATGCGTGCGGTTAATTTGCGATCGCGGGCAGTGGGGTACCTCCCTCCCACTAGACTCCGGGCCCTACCCCCTGGGCGGGGGAGAAAACTGAGCGGGCAGGGACCTGCCGGACCGGCATGGTGCCCAGGCGACCGGCGCGCACGACTGGTTCCGGCACATGTCGCGCTCAATGCCCAGCGACACGGTATGAGCTATGGTATCATTGCCGCTGGCAGAAAGACATCACTACTGACAGGACGCCTGATCCTATGACTGATGCACCACTTATTGAACTGCGGGGCATTTCCAAGAGCTTCAGCGAAGGGGAGCGTGAGCGCTCCGTTTTGAAGGACGCCTCCCTCGCCATCACCCGGGGGGAATGGCTCTTCCTCCTCGGCAAAAGCGGTTCCGGCAAGTCGACCCTGCTGAACCTCCTGAGCGGCATCGACCTGCCGGACTCCGGCGAGATCCTGTTCGACGGCAGGGCCGTGAACCGGCTGGGCGAGCGGGAGCGCACCGTGCTGCGGCGCACCCGGATCGGCTTCATTTTCCAGTCCTACAATCTCATCCCGACCCTGACGGTGGCGGAGAACCTCCTGCTGCCGCTGGAGCTGATCGGCGAGCTGAACCGCGCCCGGCGGGAGGAGGGGCTGGAACTGCTGGACCAGGTGGGGCTCGCCGACCGGGCCGGGAGCTATCCGGACCGGCTTTCGGGGGGCGAGCAGCAGCGGGTGGCGATTGCGCGCGCCCTGGTGCACCGGCCGCTGCTGGTGCTCGCGGACGAGCCGACCGGCAACCTCGACGCCGAGACCGGCCGCGAGGTGCTCGGGCTCTTCCGGCGCCTGCTCCGCCCCAGCGGGGCGACGCTGGTGCTGGTCACCCACTCGGGCGAGGTGGCGCGGCTCGCCGACCGGCTGGTCTGCATCAGGGAGGGGCGCCTGGTGCCGGCGACTCTGGGGTCGGGGGAGCTGGTATGATCCTGCTGCGCGCCGGCCTGCGCAACCTGCTGCGCCACCCCTGGCAGAGCTTCCTGGCGGTGCTGGGGGTCGCCCTGGGGGTCGCCGTGGTGACCGCGGTGGACCTCGCCAACGAGACCTCCCAGCGGGCCTTCCGGGTCGCGGCCGAGACGGTGGCGGGGCGGGCGACCCACCAGATCCTGGGCGGCCCGCAGGGGCTCCCGGAGGACCTCTACCGCCAGATCCGCGTGAACCTCGGCTTCGCTGGGTGCGCCCCGGTGCTGACAACCGACCTCAGGGTGCCCGGCTCTCCCGGGACGACGCTGCAGCTGGTCGGGGTCGATCCCTTCGCGGAGCCCCCCATCCGCGCCTTCAGCTCGCAGTTCCAGGACGGCCAAGCCCTCGCGGCGCTGATGACGCGCCCCGCCAGCGTCCTTTTGCTGGGGCAGACCGCCCGGCGCCTGGGGCTCAGGGTCGGGGAGAGCTTCGAGGCCGAGCTGGCGGGGGGGAGGCGCCGGCTGACCCTGGCCGGCCTGCTGCAGGCGGGTGACGAGATGGAGCGCCTCGGGCTGGAGTCCCTGGTCGTGGCCGATATCGCCACGGCGCAGGAGCTCACCGGGCGGATCGGGCGGCTCTCCCGGATCGACCTGGTGCTTCCCGGCGGCGCCGCCGGCGAGCGCCTGCTGCGGAGCTTGCGCGGCCTGCTCCCGCCGGAGGTCACCATCGTCCCGGCCGGGGCCAATGCTGGCGCGCTGGAGCAGATGACCCGCGCCTTCCGGCTCAACCTCACCTCCCTGAGCCTCCTTGCCCTGGTAGTCGGCATGTTCCTCATCTACAACACCATGGTCTTCTCGGTGGTCCGGCGCCGCCGCCTGATCGGGCTGCTGCGCGCGGTCGGCGTCACCCGGCGCGAGGTCCTGGTCCAGTTCCTGGGGGAAGCGCTGCTGGTGGGGATCGCGGGGACCGCGGCGGGCCTGCTGCTCGGGGTCGCGCTGGGCCAGGAGCTGACCCGGCTGGTCACCCGCACCATCAACGACCTCTACTTCGTCCTGGAGGTGCGCTCCGTGCCGCTTTTGCCGGGAACCCTGGCCAAGGGGGCGCTGCTCGGGGTGCTGGCGACCCTCGCCGCCGCGCTCCCCCCCGCCCTGGAGGCGACCGGCGCCCCCCCGCGCGCCGTGCTGGCCCGCTCCTTCCTGGAGGCGCGCAGCAGGAGGCTTTTGCCCGTCGCCCTGGGCTGCGGCCTTTCGATCCTGCTCCTGGGCGCCGGGGTGCTGGCCGTGGAGTCCTGGGGCATCCCGGGGAGCTTCGCCGGCCTGTTCGCCCTCATCGTCGGCTACGCGCTCCTGGTGCCGGCGGGGGTGGTGTTCCTGGCGCGGCTGCTCCGCCCGGTCCTGGGCGCGCTGTTCGGGGTGATCGGCCGGATGGCCTGCCGGGGCGTGCGGGTCTCCCTCTCCCGGACCGGGGTGGCGACCGCGGCCCTGGTGGTCGCCGTCTCGGCGACCATCGGCGTCGGCATCATGGTCGGGAGCTTCAGGACGACCGTGCAGCGCTGGCTGGAGAGCTGGCTTAGGGCCGACTACTACCTGACCAGCGCGGCGGGGGGCGAGGCGCGCCGGCGCCCGCCGCTCGACCCCGCGCTGGTTGGGCGGCTCTCCCGGATTCCCGGCGCCCGGGTCAGCCTGACCCGGCGCGTCTCGCTCGCCACGGCCGGGGGGCCGCTCGAACTCTTCGCGGTCGATATCCCCCAGTCCACCTTCGAGAGCTACCGCTTCAAGGAGGGGAGCCCGGCGCGCGCCTGGGACGGCTTCCGCCGGGGAAGCGCCGTCCTGGTATCGGAGCCCTATGCCTACCGGCACCGGGTCCACCTGGGCGACGCCGTGGAGCTGCCGACCCGCCTCGGACCCAGGAGCTTTCCGGTGGCGGGGGTCGTCTACGATTACGGCTCCGACGCGGGGATCGTCATGCTGAGCCGCGCCGGGTACCTGAGCTTTTGGGGGGACGGGAACGTCGACGGCATGGGGTTCTACGCCTCGGGCGCGGGCTCCGCGGCGGACCTCCCCGCGCGGATCAGGGCGCAGGCGGGGGGAAGCCGGGTCCAGCTGGTCTCCAACGCGGAGCTGCGCCGGGCGACGGTCGCGATCTTCGACCGGACCTTCGCCATCACCGGGGTGCTGCGCCTGCTGACCCTGGTGGTCGCCTTCGTCGGCATCCTCTCGGCGCTGATGGCGATGCAGGTGGAGCGGGCCCGCGAGCTCGCCGTGCTGCGCGCGCTCGGCCTCACCCCGGCCCAGGTCTGGGGCGTCATCACCGGGGAGACCTGCATCATCGGGCTCGCCGCCGGACTGCTGTCGCTGCCGCTCGGGGTCCTGCAGGCCCTGGTGCTGATCTTCGTGGTGAACCGCCGCTCCTTCGGCTGGACCATGGAGCCCTACCTGAACCCGGAGCTCCTGGTGCATGCGGTGCTGCTCTCCCTGGCGGCGGCCCTCCTGGCGGGAATCTACCCGTCGCTTCGGATCGCCCGCCAGCAGCCGGCTCTGGCGCTCAAGGAGGAGGAGTGACATGCGCCGCCTGCTGATCTTCCTGCTGCTCCCCGCGCTGCTTGCCGCCGCCTATCTCGCCCTGCGCACCCGACCGCTCCCCGCTCCCGCCGCGGGAGGGCTCAGCGTCGGGCAGGCGCTCGGGGGGATCCCCGATGCGGGGTTCGCCAGGGCGCTCACCCGGCGCGCCTTCCGCTTCCCCCGGGATCACGGCCCCCACCCGGAGTTCCAGACCGAGTGGTGGTACTTCACCGGGAACCTGGAGGCGGGCGGCGGGCGGCGCTTCGGCTACCAGCTCACCTTCTTCCGCAGGGCGCTCGCCCCGCACGCGCCGCAGCGGCTCTCGCGCTGGGGCGCCGACCAGGTCTACCTGGCCCATTTCGCATTGACCGACGTGGCGGGGAAGCGCTTCCGCTTCGCCGAGCGGGTGAGCCGCGGTGCGCTTCGCCTCGCCGGGGCCGGCGGCGACCCTCTCACTGTCTGGCTGGAGAACTGGTCCGCCCGGCAGACCGCGGCCTCCCCCTGGAGCGTGAAGCTCTCCGCCACCGACGGCGTCGCGTCGCTCGACCTCGACCTCGCCAGCCTCAAGCCGGTGATCCTGAACGGCGACCGGGGGGTGAGCCGCAAGGGGAGGGCGCCGGGCAACGCCTCGTACTACTACTCCATCCCGCGCCTGGCGACCCGCGGCACGCTGACGGTCGCCGGCGAGCGCTTCCGGGTGAGCGGCCTTTCCTGGCTGGACCGGGAATGGAGCACCAGCGCGCTTTCCGGCGACCAGGCCGGCTGGGATTGGTTCTCCCTCCAGCTCGATGACGGCCGCGACCTCATGTTCTACCGTCTGCGCACCAAGGACGGCAGGGAGGACCCCTACAGCGCGGGAACGCTGACGGCGGCCGACGGCAGTTTCCGGCCCCTGGGAGCCGGTGAGGTGCGGCTGGCGGCGACCGCCTGGTGGACCAGCCCGGTGAGCGGGACGCGCTACCCGGCACGCTGGCGCCTCGCCGTTCCCGGAGAGGGGATCGACCTGGAGGTGGTGCCGCGCCTGGCGGGGCAGGAGCTGCTGGCCCGCTTCAGCTATTGGGAGGGGGCCGTTGAACTCAGGGGGGTGGCGAACTCCTCTCTCGGCGGCTCGGGGTACCTGGAGATGACGGGGTACGGGGCGGACGGCGCCAACCGGCGCTGACCTGCAGAAGCACCAGGGACACCAGAGACAGCAAGGACAGCAAGGACAGCGGGACACCAGGTGAGGTCTGGTGCGAGCGCTCAGTTTTTTCTGTTTTTTGAGGTCGGTTGCGGCTATTATGCTTTCGTTCGATTGCTGGCCGGTGCAGGTCCCGTTCCGGAACTGCGCGCTTAGAGGGTAGGTACCATGCCGATGATGCTGCTTTGGAAGATTTTCTGGCTCTTTACCCGTGTCGCCGTCTTCTCCTGGGGAGGGGGCCCCGCCTCGCTGGCGCTCATGCAGCGCGAGACCACCAGCGCCCTCTGGATGCCGCCCGGCGCCTCGGCCGCGCTCCCCTGGACCACGCCGGAGGAGTTCGCCGACGCCGTCGCGGTGGGCAACGCCCTGCCCGGACCGATAGCGCCGCAGGTCTCCGCCTTCGTCGGCTACAAGCTGGCGGGTATCCCCGGCGCGGCGGCCGCCGCCGCGGGGACCGTGCTCCCCACCACGCTCCTCATGCTGGTCATGGTCATCTACTTTTTCCGCGTCAAGGACAGCCCGCACATCGGCAACGCACTGAAGGTCGTGCGGCCGGTGGTGGTCGCGCTGCTCTTGTGGACCGCCTATGACATGGCCTACGCCGTCTTCGGCGTCAGCAAGCTGAGCTGGACCGGCGCCATGACGGTCGGCTGGGACAAGCTTCTCATCGTGATCGTCACCTTCGCGGTCCTGACACTGACCAGGATCAACCCCGCCTACGTCATCCTGGCCGCCTCCATCGGCGGGGTGGTCATGTACCGGTAGCGTCCGTTCCACATCGTGACAAAGTAACAACGGCGGATTCACCGACTGACTGGAGAAACCGGAGGACTCGGCATCGCTTGCGATACTGCCTCCGGTTTTTTTTCGTCGGGCGCTCCAGCGGTCGGGCACGGCAGTCGCCAGTTGCACAAGATACAGGCACGCTGCCGTATATTAAGCGTGTTGAGCCCGGAATCGCCTGGCACACCGGGGTGCGGCGGGAATCCCCGGCAGATCTTCCCTGCCAGCGGCGGCATCGCCCGCCCTTCGCCCAGTTCCGGCCCACGGGGCACAGTTGTTGCTAGTCATGACATCGGAAGATCCTCGGTAGCCTGAAACAAACACGGGAAGTATCGCCATGGCTCTTTCAGGGACATGGCTTTTTAGTACTGTCAAGGAGAACACACCCTATGTCTGCAACGATAGAAATCAAGCCCGGCGTGTACTGGATCGGTTCGGAGGACCCCGAGCTGAGAACCTTCGACGACCTTTTCCCCACCGAGCACGGCACCACCTACAACGCCTACCTGGTCAAGGGGAGCGACAAGGTCGCCATCATCGACACGGTCAAGGGAAAGCTCTGCGACCTGTTCCTGGACAAGATCAAGGCGCTGGTGGATCTGAAGAGCGTCGACTACATCGTCGTGAACCACGCGGAACCGGACCACTCCGGCTCGCTTTGCTACCTGCTGGAACAGTGCCCCCAGGCCACGGTGCTTTGCACCAACTCGGCCAAGATCTTCCTGGGGAACCTGATGCGCAAGCCCTTCAACTGCCGCGTCGTCAAGGACGGCGACTGCGTCGACCTGGGCGGCCGCACCCTGCGCTTCATAACGGCCCCTTTCCTGCACTGGCCCGACACCATGTTCACCCGGCTGGAGCAGGAAAACCTCCTCTTCACCTGCGACGCCTTCGGAGCCCATTACTGCGCGCCCGGCAGGATCTTCAACGACGAGGTGGACGACTTCACCTCGGCCCGCCACTTCTACTTCGACTGCATCTTCCGCCCCTTCAAGGACAAGGTGCTGAGCGCGGTCGAGAAGATCCGCCACGACCCCCTCGACATGATCTGCCCGAGCCACGGCCCGATCATCAGGACGGACCCCTGGAAGGTGATCAGCCAGTTCGAAGCCTGGAGCCAGCCGACCCCCGCCTGTTCCAAGAAAATCTTCATCCTCTACCTCTCGCCCCACGGCAACACGGAGAAGATGGCCAAATCCGTGGCGCAGGGGGCGCGCGGCGACGGCGTGGAGGTCATCAGCTACCACATAAGCCACCTGGGCCCGGACGAGGTGCGCAACCTCATGGAGGAGGCGGAGGCGCTGGTCTTCGGCATTCCGACCATCAACCGCGACATCCCGAAGCCGATGTGGGACGTCATGTCCTACCTGAGCACGGTGAAGCTGAGGAGCAACCTGGTGGGGGTTTTCGGCAGCTACGGCTGGAGCGGCGAGGCGAGCAGGCTCGCCACCGAGAGGCTGCAGGGGATGGGGTTCAAGCTGGTGAGCGACGCGGTGCGCACGACCTTCGCCCCGGAGGCCGCCACGCTGCAGCAGTGCGAGGCGCTGGGACGCTCGGTCGCCGAGGCGGTGCTGGCGAGGGGGTGAGGAGGGCCCCCCGCGACCTGCAGGGGGCGCGGGCCGGGGGGCTTAGGGATTCGATGCGAGAGGATGCCAGCAGGCTCCTGCCGCCGGCGGCGGGCGCGGCAGGAGCCTGCGGCGCTCTGCAGGACGCGGCGCCCCGCAGACCTAGATGAACAGGTTGTTGTCGGCCTGTTCCGAGGCCTCGAGGTAGGAAGCCACGCCGCCGATCTCGATGCCGTCTATCAGCTCCGCCCGCTGAATGCCCATGAGATCCATGGACATCTGGCAGGCCACGATCCTGGCACCTGCCTCAATCGCGGTCGCGATCATCTCCTCCAGCGACGGAACGTTCTTGCTTTTCATGATGCCGCGGATCAGCATGCCGCCGATGCCGCCCATGCTCATGCGCGACAGCGCCATTTTGCGGCTGCCGCGCGGCATCATCATGCCGAAGGCGGCTTCGATCAGGTTCTTGCCGAGACCGGAAACCTTCTCGGGCTTGCGCAGGGCGTTGAGCCCCCAGAAGGTGAAGAACATGGTCACCTTGCGCCCCATGGCGAGCGCCCCGTTGGCGATGATGAAGCTGGCGATGGTCTTGTCCAGGTCCCCGGAGAACACCACCATCGTCTTGTCGTTGCCGCAGTTGGGCGTCAGCACCTGCAGCTCCCCCCCCTTCTCGATGACCGCGGTCACGATCCCCTTGTCGATGCTGATCTCCTTCAGCAGGTTCCCGGTGGCCCTGGCCCAGGAGGGGGCGTCGGCGTAGAAGCCGGGGTCGCTCGCCCTGATGGAGAGCCGCTCGCCGCAGGCGAGCCGGTCCATCTCCTGCTTCAGCTTCAGTATCGGGCCGGGGCACTGCAGCCCGCAGGCATCTACCTGGATGGTCGTGGCGAGTTCCCCTCTGGTACTGGACATGTCTGAGCCGGCTCCTTTACTCTCTGATGCACTCGGTGTCTGGTTGCGGTGCGGCGTCGTTGCCAGCAGGTAGGTGTCATACCCGCCGGAGAGGTTGGCGCAGTCGGCTATCCCGTGCTGCCTGAGTATGCGGCAGGCGAGGTAGCCGCGCAACCCCACCTTGCAAAAGACGGTGATCCTGCGGTCGCGGGGGACCTCGCCCAGGCGCGTCCTCAGGGCGTCGAGCGGTATGTTGAGCGCCCCGGCGAGGGAGCCCGCGGCGAACTCCTCGGGGGTGCGCACGTCGAGCAGGAGCCCCGCCGGGCCGCCCTGCACGGCGTCCCAGGTGGTGTGCGCCACCAGGCCGTCCAGCGTGTTCTGGGCGGTGAAGCCCGCCATGTTGACCGGGTCCTTGGCTGAGGAGTAGGGGGGGGCGTAGGCGTGCTCGAACTCGGTCAGGTCGTCCACCGTCATGCCGCCCATGATGGCGGTCGCTATCACGTCGATGCGCTTGTCGACGCCGGAGTAGCCGACCGCCTGGGCTCCCAGCACCCGGCGCGACTCGGGCGAATAGGTCAGCTTCAGCGTCAGCGCGGTGGCGCCCGGATAGTACCCGGCGTGGTCGTTGGGGTGCACGATCACCGACTGGAAGGGGATTCCTTCCGCCCGGCAGAACTTGTCCGTGGCGCCGGTCATGCCGACGTCCAGGTCGAACACCTTGGCGATGGCGGTCCCGAGCGTGCCGCGGTAGCTTCCTGAAGCCTTCCCGCTCATGGTGCCGGCGACGATGCGCCCCTGCTTGTTGGCCGGCCCGGCGAGCGGTATGGCGGTCCTCTTGCCGGTGATCGGGTTGACGACCTCGATGGCGTCGCCGGCGGCATAGACGTGCTGGTCGCTGGTCCGGAGCTGCTCGTCCACCACGATGTGCCCGCGCGGGGTGAGCTCGATCCCCGAGCCGGCCAAAAAGCCGGTGTTCGGCTGGACGCCGATGGAGAGCATGACGAGGTCGGCGCCGATCGTGGCGCCGCTTTTCAGCCTGGCGTTCACCGAGCCGGCGCCGTCAGGTTCAAAGGCCAGGACGGCGTCCTCCAGGTGCAGTTCGATCCCCTTCTGGCGCAGCTCGCGGTGCACCTGCGCCGCCATCTCGAAGTCCATCAGGTTCATGGCCTGGCTGGCCATTTCGACGACGGTCACCCGTATGCCGCGCGCGTGCAGGTTCTCGGCCATCTCCAGCCCGATGAAACCGGCACCCACCAAAAGGGCGGTCCGCACCCGGCCCCCGTCGACGACGGCCCGGATCGCGTCGCTGTCGGGGATGGTCCAGAGCGTGCGCACGGCCGGGTGCTCGGCCCCGGGGATCGGCGGCTTGACGGGGGAGCCGCCGGGCGCCAGCAGCAGCCGGTCGTAGGACTCCTGGTACTCCCTGCCGGTCTCCAGATCCTTGACCCGGACCAGCTTCCCGGCCGTATCGACGGAGAGCACCTCGCTGCGGACCCGCACCTCCACCTCGAAGCGTTTCCTGAAGGACTCCGGGGTCTGCAGCAGGAGGTTGTCCCGCTCGGTTATCACGTCGCCGATGTAGTAGGGGAGGCCGCAGTTCGCGTAGGAAACCTGCCCCCCCTTTTCGAACACCACGATCTCGGCCGTCTCGTCAAGGCGCCTCAGGCGCGCCGCCGCAGACATGCCTGCCGCCACGCCACCAATCACTAGATATTTGGACATCGATCCCTCCCTTTGCTCTGGTCGTGGATAATATATTCAAACATCTGCATTGTTGCAAGTGCTAAATCGTGTCCGGAGCAAAATAGGGGGGGGACCGGTCGACGCGGTGGCGGCGCTTGGTGGGGGGAGGGGGCAGGGGAGGGGGTGGCGTGGCCGTCGGGGCCC
>Ga0316217_10000292_pt1 | contig 72751 bp, 64 predicted proteins | sample 1anoAmetaG_FD_203633 | JGI IMG/M metagenome (GOLD analysis project Ga0316217, IMG submission 203633) | Freshwater microbial communities from Trout Bog Lake, Wisconsin, USA - 1anoA | ecosystem: Environmental > Aquatic > Freshwater > Lake > Hypolimnion/Profundal zone | place: USA: Wisconsin... | reverse complement strand
GCAACCGCCTCAAACCGATGAGGATAGAATGGGCATGAGCCGTATACGAGGCCCGTACGTACGGTTCTGTGAGAGGGATGAGGCGAACCTGATCAGTTCGCCTCACCCTACTCGATTTTGCCAAATTCCCAAAAGTAACCTCTGAGGTAACCTCTAAGTATCTGCCCCTCGCTTTTCATGCATGTTCACAGACCCCAAAAAGCTGCTAATCAGCGCAAGTCCTACCCCCACCCCTCCCTTGCCGAACTGGGAGGCGAGTTATTTTGCCGGGCTAATGTGCCTTTGAGGAAACAAGGCAAACTTCAAATATGCAGCCGAGCCATGGTGTAATTTCGTGCGCAAAAAGGTATGCGGATACACATCTACTTACCCGCTACGCAAGTTTGCTCAGCAGATACGAAACGGCTTGACTATCGCCCATTTATAGTTATAACATATGGTATAACAAAGTGGAGGCTATATCATGCGCGCGACGGTAACACAAATTGGCAATTCAACCGGCCTTATCCTGCCTAAGGAAGCCGCCGCCCGTCTCAAGATCAAGAAGGGTGACAGCGTATTTTTGACTGAAACGCCTGATGGCTACACTGTAACACCTTACGATCCAGAATTTGAGGCACAAATGGAATCTGCACAGCGCGGCATGTCTAAATACCGTAATGCCCTGCGCGAGCTTGCCAAGTGACTTGGCGTTGGCTCTTGAATGGGGTTGTACTTGCACTGCATGACGAACAATTAGCCGAGCATGGCGGAAGCCCTGGCGTCCGTGATGCAGGGTTGTTATCGTCAGCTCTTGCCCGCCCCCAAAACCAAGTCGCTTATGGCGATCCGTCAGTGTTCGATCTAGCCGCCGCCTACGCATTCGGCATCATTCGGAATCACCCCTTCGTGGACGGCAACAAACGAACTGGGTTTCTTGCTGCTTACGTTTTTCTTGATTTGAACGGGTGGGAACTGATGGCGCATGAGGATGAGGCCGTTGCGGCCGTGTTGGCTTTGGCTGCAGGCGAAATACAGGAAGCCGGTTTTTCGGAGTGGCTTAAAACAAATTCCGTCGTCCACTCGGCGAGGGTATAGAACACTTGGATACGGCTTCGCTAGTCAACGGCCGTTCTCACCCAACATTTCCTTGGACTCTTTGGGCTTTAAATTCCGTATCGCCATATCGGTAAATTTCATATTTTTTCCTGCTCAAAGTAACCTCAGGTAACCTCTAGGTAACCTCTGTTAGGTCGATAGCACCTGAAATACGATGAGCTGACGTGAAATGAAAATATCGAATTAATGCAATTTTAAATATGTTACGTCATTTTCTTGGTATGCGTTGAGGCGAGTTGAAATGAATTGAAACTCATAATTTTTTGAATGGCATTCAAGAGGTCCGCGGTGCGATCCCGCGTAGCGCCACCATCAATCACAGGGACTTAGGCAACGGCCCAGGTCCTTTTTTGTTGACCCTTTTCCTTCGTACCGTAGTGAATGCCGTAATAAATCGACTGCTATACCACCAGAGGCTGAAGATACGGCCAAAACATTGTCCCTTGTTCCGCAGCCTGCGCTTCCCTCCTGTAAATAGCCCTCGTTTGTACCGCGCCACTGTACCTTAGCTTCTTACAGCAAGGCGAAAGATCACCAGTTTGCCGGCCGTCCTTGACAGACCGATTACTGTTGGTAATCTCATGTGGCAGCCATTCATTGGTATGCACCAACCATACGTCCTTCAGAGCAAAATTGCTGCCGATACATGTTCATCCTGACCGGGCTGGGTCTTGCAGGCTTGCTTATATCAAAAAATGGATCATCTATATCATGGCAAACAATTACAGCAAATTACCTGTCATTGTCATAGAAGATTACCAGCCAGCCGCTATTATCGAGTCGTTGCGGGCGAGCAATTTAATCGGTAATATTTTACTCCATGTTGAAAATAATCAGGTTAAATCTTTCCTGAATAATTTTGAAGTTACCGCAATAGTTCTTCATCTTAACCCTTCAATCTCCGAAGGTATTAACTTGCTGAAGCAAATCACTTATCGTTACCCACTGGTTCCGGTAGTAATAATCACCGAAGTGAATCAAATTGATACAGCCGTGGAATGCATAAAACTCGGAGCGTTTGATTATCTGACCCAGCCGATCAACGCAGACCGGTTGGCTAACAGCATCAAACAAGCGTTGAACTTTCGTTGCCTTAAGAAAGCGGCGTCCCTGCTGTGTGACACCCCTTGCATTTCCAATAACCGCATCGTATCAGATGAGAAAAACGGGAGTCCACCATTGCCGTTCATCCTCCAGGGAGACGTTCCGGAGCGACTGCGCAAGGCAGTGAACTACATTGAGGTCAACCTGTCAAAGCCGCTTTCCCTGAAATGCCTCGCACAGCAGGCCTGTCTGAGTAAATATCACTTCAGCCGGGAATTCAAAAAATATACCGGCATGAGCCCGATCCACTTCATGATGAATCGACGCGTCTGCCTGGCAACCCTGTTGCTGCAAAATAAGGATCTCCCTATTTCTAATGTGGCGACCCGGTCCGGTTTCTACGACCAGAGTGAATTCGCCAGATGGTTCAAAAAGGCCACCGGGTTCACCTCCTCCTGGTGCAGAAAATCCTTCGCGACAAGGGATGAGTGACCTGCGTCTGTCGTGCCAAACGGCAATAATCCCCTAAACTGAAGCAACACTCCACAAGACAAACAGTTGGAGTAATCTAAACTATTAGAAGCCGGTTTTTACTGTGCGTGAACTTGAACTGCCGCTAGGTCTGCATACCGGGCACAGAGAAGGAGCCGATCCGGATAACAACGGAATTTACCTGCCCGCCAACTGCCAAGGAGGACGCTCATGACCGAAACGTTCCTGGCGACCGCTTCCTGTACAGCCAATCTGATAGCGATGGTGCGTTCCTCCTTGGAGACCGTCCGCAAGATGTTGGTCGGTGGAAGACAAAGCGAGGAGACCAACGCGCAGGTTCGGCAGTTGGAACTGTTGGAGCAACTGCTATTGGACCAGGATGCGAGACTCGATTCGATCAACAGGGTACTGGAAGAATTCAATTACTCTGTGGCCCACGAGCTTTGCGCGCCTCTTAGAAGGATAAGAGGGTTCACCCGTGAAGTCATGTTGCATTGCGCAGACGATCTTGACCCTGACGGCCTCAGTTGCCTCAGTCACATTCTGGAATCGTCCCAGCAGATGAATGAGCTGATAGATGCGCTCATGCAAATCTCCCGTCTTTCACACGTCGAGTTGCAGCGAACTTCGGTGGATCTGAGTGTTATCGTGGGCGAGATCGCGGACGACCTGTGCAAAAGCGTGCCGGAACGGGCGGCGGTATTCGCCATCCAGCCCAGGGTGCTGGCCACGGGGGATGTCGGCCTGCTGAAATTAGCCTTACGCAAACTGGTCGGTAACGCCTGGAAGTACACGACCCTCGAAGCGCCGGCCATCATTGAATTCGGCGCCATTGAACTGGCCAACGGACAGGCTTTTTTCGTAAGGGATAACGGGGTCGGCTTCGACATGTCGGAATCGGCCAGGCTGTTTCACCCGTTTCAACGCCTACACAACCCTGAGGAGTACTCCGGCTTCGGCATTGGACTTACCATCGTGAAGAGGATTATCGACCGGCACGGCGGACGGGTCTGGGCTGAAGGCGTTCGGAACAAGGGAGCGGCCTTCTTTTTCACCCTGCAGGACTACCCCGTTGCACTACAGCACTGAGAGGATGTTCGGCCCCTGTTGGGCCTGACGAGACACCCCGGGAAGAAACCTTACCTCGGTGTCCCCCGGGTGACCTTGTTTACCTCTTTTTCCCGTCAGGTGACCCTCTGTGCCTATCAGTTCCCTTTGATCGCCTCACCGGTCTTTTCCACTGCGTCCTTGAATGCCGTGCCGGTCTCGTGGCCTACTTTTTTGAGGGCCTTTCCGGTGGCATGAGCAGATTTCTTGGCTACCTTTGCAGCAGCCTTCCACATTTTTTTAGTACCCTGTCCAACCTTCTGCCCGCCCTCCTTAAACCCCTGCCCCACTTCTTTGCCTCCCTCTTTAAGGGTGCTTTCGGCAAAGGCAAACGAACCCGTCAGCAGCAGCACCAGCAACGTCATGATTGTTCGTGACAACATTGCACTATCCCCTTTTGCCCGGCCTTGCCAGTTGGAACCCGTCATCTCGGCGCAGGGCTCTCTCCGCCCCTGAGGTGAAGCCACCCTCCTCATGCGGTCACACAGGAAGTCTACCTCCCTGCCCCGTTTTGCAGGGCAACCTGGTTTAGGTGTTCATGCCTTTTGCCATTAAGGTATTCCAGTTTATCGACCTCCTTCAGTTGCCTGGGATAACGCGCCGAAAGATCGTACCAGCGGCTGAGTCGTTGCTCGAAACGTTGGTTTTCCGGGAACTTGAGGGTATCCAGATAGGCCTGTAGCGCGAGGTAGTAGCGCATGGTGTTTCGCTCCACCGCTCCTCGTACTCCTCCTATAGACACCGGATTCCCGTTCTTGCCGGCAGTTGAACTGAAGCCGACCTTGTCGCGGGCCAACGTCGCAAAATAGGCCTTTATTGCCATGTTTGCCAACGCTCCATGACGGTAGGCGTAACTAAAGTGCACGAAGGTGCTCTCCCGGTCGAGCGGAACAGCTTCCAGCCAGATCCGGTGATCCTTGGTACCCAGGGGGCCCTCGTCAGCGGCAAGCGAAATGTCAAGGTAGTCCGGCTGTTGAGCGACAATGCGGAACAGCAATTTCAAGGGGTAGGCATCTGCGGGCGCCTGGTAATATTTGCGACCGCTGTAGATGGTCAAAAGCCAATGGTCGGCAGTCTTACTCGCGGTGCAGGCCTTGATGTTTATGTGCAGCGATGTGATATCGCACCAGTTGACCGGTGATTGCAGCGCAGCGGTGATCGTGTCAAAAGGGTAATTGAAGATCCCGTACATATCGACTTTTTGTGAGCCTTGTGACTCGGAGGACTCCAGATAGATCGGGGCTGAGAACTGATTCTTCTGAAGGTTGGGACTGACCGCGGTATATTTCACCAGGAGCGCCTTGCCGCTGCGCGCAGCACCACCCTCCGCCGGTCCCAGGCCAAGCATAAAGAAAGCCGCAATTGCGAGAACCGGTACGCCGACTCTGTAGAGGAAGTCCCCTTTAGTGAAAATCATCTGTTCGCCACCTTCAGGACCGTGTGCCGGCCCTTATCGCTCAGTATGCCATGAAGTGCCAGCACTATCCACCATATCCTCCTCCACCTTCGTCGCCAGAGTTAGGGACAATTGTGGGTGGCGAGGGATGGAGAGCAGGCGAACCGGAGATTTTAGGGTGGAGATAGGGGCAGGCCTTGATTCTAGGGGCTGAATGGGTCGCCCACAGGGGTGAGGAATTTAAAAGGTTCCCAACTTTGACACCTTGGCCATTGCGACTAGCCTTTGAATTTCTGAGCCTCAACTCCCGGCTTGTCGATTTCGACGGACTCCTTCCAGACCGTGATCAGGATAGCGAAAACGACGGGACCCAGTATGAGCCCGAGAAGCCCCAGGGTGAACACGCCGCAGATGGCACCCAGAACGATCGCCAGGGCGGAAATGTCGCTGGTCGCTCCGATGGCTAGCGGGCGTATCGCGTTGTCGGCAAGTCCCACAAAAACTATGCACCAAAGCGCCAGGAGTCCGGCCTTGAGCAAGGCTCCGTTAAGGGCGACCAAAGCCGCCAACGGCACCCAGATGACACCCGTGCCGACCACAGGGACGAGTGCGGCTACGGCAGTCAACGCGCCGCAGAAAATCGGGGCCGGCACATCCGCCACGTAATAACCGATACCCGCGGTCAGCCCCTGAGTGGCGCAGGTGAAGATGGTCCCCACCGTGACGGAGGTCGTTATGGAGCGGATGTCGGCGACATAGCGATGGGCCTTCTGTCGGTTGGGGGCGAACCGGTCGATGGCTGCGGAAACGGTCCTTTCACCGTCGCGGTAGATGAAAAAAAGGATGAACAGCGCGAGGGCCAGGGTAAAAAGGAGATCTGCCAGGTTTTTGGCGGCATTGGTGGCCACTTGGAGCAGGAATTCCGAGGAAACCGCGGCAACCTTGGCACCGATAGAGGCCAGGTCAATATCGAATCTCTGGGTGAGCGAGGTTAACCTGTCAACCAGCGGCAGATGGTTGAAGGTACTGGTGCCGGTTTTGGTGAAAGCTGCAACAAGCTGCTCCACCTGCTGGTACCAGTCGCCCGCGTTGGTGACGATGGTTATCACGAACGCTGCCAAGGGAAGGATGAAGCCGACCGCTACGGCAAGCACCATGAGGCCGGCCGAACGCCCCGAGTGGCCGGGAAAATGCCGGTCCAGGCGGTTATAGTGCGGCATGGTGGCGATCCCGATGATAAGCGCCCAAGCGACCGGTTTGGCGATCGGTATGGCCAGCAGCGCTATTATTCCCACTGCCGTCGCGGTAACCAGGGCAGCCAGAATGCTCAGATACACTTTTTTATCCATAGTGGGCACCTGTCGAGGGGACGCTATCTCTAGGTACGGGCATGACCCAACTCAGTCACCACAATCCCGATGATTAAATTTTATCAGTACGCGCCCTGTCTACCAGGGTCACCCTCTTCGCACCCTCAAGAAAGCTTTAAGTCGCAGGCAAAGCCGGCTTCCGGTGGCAGGCGGCTGGTCAATGGGGCGTTTCGAGTTTGCGATTGTCCGAAGGCGACGTTACGGGCGGTGCACCCGGAGGCTCGACCGATTGCTCCATCTGGAAAGGAACGTGGTTACGTTCGTCGGTCAGGTTCGGAGCTTCCTCGATCACCTGCCAGTTTTTTCCGACCGGAATGCTGAGAGGCTTCGGGGGCACCATGGGAGCCACCGGCTGCCTGGCCTCGTGTAGCGTGCAGGCGCAGAGCAGAAAAAGGGCCGGGGGAAGGATGAGTAATTGAGTAGATTTCCAAACTTTCATTGCAAACTCCTTGAGGTGGCGGAAGCGCTGCGAAGGGAGCCGAGGGCGCCGCAGTGCGCTATGGCAACCCAGTTGTCCGCTCGCCGGTCCCCTACCCTGTGCATCTTACACTCAAGCATACCAAGGAGAAAGAATTATTAACAGTACTGCTCTGACAATTTGTGAATAAATCCATCCCGCCGGTTTCCTTGAAGCCGGTGCGGCTGAATTGACAGGCTTATGCGAAGCCCTATAATTTCAACTTGGAGCCCATCAACATTGTTCATGGGACAGGTAGCCATGAAACTTTGCCACGTTCAGTTGTTTGCTCTTTTTTATGCCAGCCTTGCCCTGTCTCAGACTGGCGCGGACGTGGCAGAGACGAGTCGCTCCTCATTCCCGGCGACGTCCGCCGAGTACAGTTTTCTCACCGGTTACGGCATCACCCATCGCGGTTTTGGCCAGACGAGAACCCAGGTGCAGACCGTCGATTTTATTGGCAGATTCGGCTATTTCCTCACCGACCGGTTGGGGGACGGCTGGTGCCGAGGTCAATTCGAACATATCGTCGAACTTCCGCTGCACCTCGTGGTCGACCCCAGGACCCGCATCATGACCGGAGCCAACCTGCTGGGAAGCTGGAAATGCACCGGATTGGCGGACGAGCGGCTCTATCCCTATTTTTTCGCCGGCGGGGGAGTACTCTTCGTCGACCTCGGCCTTCCTACCATGGGGAGCAGGCTCGATTTCTCCTACGGGGGCGGAACCGGGGTCCAGTACCTGTACCGCAGGGACCTGGCCCTATCGGCCGAGTACCGCTACCATCACATCTCCAACGCCAGTACCGCCGAGCCCAACGAACCGCTCAACTCCAGTAAGTTCCTGCTGGGCATCTCATTATTCCGCTGAGAGGGCTGGGGTTCCTCCCCCCTCCACCACTCCGACCCTCCCCTGCAAGGGTGGAGGGAGAATAACGCGGCAGCAGTGCCATGAAGGCCGGTAGGGAGGCGAGCGCCAGCAAGGCTGTGGCACCGACCCCGTAGTTGGTGGCCGAGCCGATGGAGGCCAGGGCGCCATAGTCAGAAAAGGCGAGGGAGCCGAAGCCGGCGATGGTGGTCAGGGCCGACAGCAGCACGGCGCGCCCGGCCTGGACGAACTGGCCGCGCCTTTGTTCCTCGTTTCTCCCGCTCACCCGGTGCGCCAGGTGAAGGCCGTAGTCGCTTCCCATGCCGATAATGGTGACAAGTACCATGGCATTCATGAAGTTGATGTGCATTCCGGTCAGCGCCATCATGCCGAGCATGGCGATCACCCCACCGAACATCGGATAGAGCGAACAGAACGGGCCGGCAAGCGTCTTGAAATGAGCCGCCAGCAACAACAGCACACCTGCCCCGCCCAAGAGGAGGCCCCGGACAAAACTGCTGCGTACCGAACCCGCCAGTTGTTGACTTACCAGGTCCTCGCTGGTGCTGCGCGCCGTCGGGTCGAGCTTAGCCAGAGCGCCCAGGAAAAGGTGCTGGTTAAATTCGGCTCCCCGGTAATAGAGGTAAAAGAGCAGGTGATAACGCCCGCCTGCTTTCATGAGGTGCCGCTCCACCACGCCGCGCAGCGGCGAGTCGGCAAGCCTGGCGACAGCCTCGGAGTAGGGAACCGGCTGGGCACTCTGCAAGACGGCCAGGCCGTCGATTGCCGGCTGGAACAGCTCGGAGGCGAATCCTTTTCGCTCCAGCGCGCGAGCCAGCTCGACCTGCGGCTCGCTCCGGTCGATACTGGCGGAAAGCTCACTGAGGATCTCCTTCTGGGTCGCCTGGTCGTTGAGCACCTGACCCAGGGAGGAATAGGCCCGCAATTCGCCCTTTCGGCGGAACTCCTCCAGAAGCGCCTCCACCCTGCGGCCCCGGGCCAGGACGGCGTCGAGGTCCTCTCCTTCCACCGCAACGAGCATCTGTTTGGGCGAGATGCTCAGGTGCTTCGCTATCTTTTCCTGGGTGAGAAACGCCTCGGAGCGTTTGGGCTGGAGGTTTTTCAAGTCCCCCTCGAAGCGCACGAAGCAGGCTGCACCGGCGAGGACGGTGATCAGAAACAAAGATGCGGCCACGGTTCTTTGCGGTCTGCGCCGGCTTAGATCCCAGAGAGCCCTCAGGCCGAAACCGGGGAGCGGCCGCCAGGAGGCAGTCGGGAAGCGGCACTCACTGTAGATCAAAAGCGGCGGCAGGAAGAAAAATGTCGCGTACAGGGAGAAAACCACGCCCAGCCCGACCAGCAGGCCGAGCTCGAAAATGACCCGGACGTCGGATATCATGAGAGCCAGAAAGGGAACCGCCGTACTGACGGCAGCGGTGAAGATGCCGTGGCCGGTGTCGACGACCGCGAGCTCCAGCGCCTCCTCGACCCCGCGTCCGGCCGCGCGCTCGCAATAGTAGCGGTCGTAGAGATGGATCGTGTAATCGGTGCCCAGGCCGATGATGAGTGACATGAAGGCAAAGGAGATGATGTGGATCGAGGGGAGCCAGAGGCCGGCCGCGCCGAGGGCCAGGACCACACCGAAGAGGAGGACGAGCGGTATCAGGAGCGTGGGGAGCACCCGGCGGTAGGTGAAGTAAAAAAGCCCCAGCACGACAAACAGTGACGAGACGATGCAGGCAAACATGTCGCGTTTCATGGTTTTCTCGTCGATGACCGCCGAGAGGTGGGCTCCGGTGCAGGAGATCTTGACGCTGAAACCACGGCGGGCCTCGTTGATGCCGGCGGCGAGCATTCTGGCAAACTCCATGTCCTGCACCGGCCGCTCCGTTTGGGCAATGATGATCAACACCCGGCCGTCGCGGGAGAGGAAGTAGGGTGAGTCAGGGTTTAGATCGAGTGCCTGGCTCCCCTTTTTCAGGCGGGGGAGGATCAGGTCCCTCAGGTAGAGCGGGTCAGCAACGATGAGATCGCGCAGCGCCATGCCGGCCTGGCTTGCCAGTTCGGCCCGGGCGCGCCGCAAGGCCGCGTCCATCTGCGGCGCCTGGAGCCGCGCGGCATAATCGGGCTCCTTATCGGGTGGAAGAAAAAGCTGGGGTCGAAGCACCGCATAGCCGATGAAATCGGCGAAAGACGCGGCCTCGGCAGGGTCGAAGATTCGGTAGGCGACCTTGGTGAAAGCGGGAGCCCCCTCCACCCGGAGGGCCTTGAGCCGGGCGGCAAACGCCTCGCCCTCGCGCAGGAGCGGTTCCGGTTCGCCCTCGAGAAGGAAGTAGGCTTCCTGGGCGTTGCCGGTCCAGGAAAGGGTGTCGAGAAAGAGGCGCAGCGCCCCGTGCCGGGAGGGGAAGAGCTTGAACACATCTGATTCGAACCGGGTGTGGAGAATAGAAATGGTGGCGAGGATCAGCAGAAAAAGTGAAAACAGCAGCACCCGCAAGGGGCGCATCGAGGTGATCCGGAAGATCCATCTCAGGTGAGCGGCGACCGCCGCCCTTGCAGCGGGGATCAGGCTGGCCGGCGGGTGCCCGCGCATGGCAGTTTCAAAGGCCCTTGAACTCGGAAAGGGGGCGCACCTTGATCCCTTCCAGGTTGGGGGTGAGGACCGCATCCTCTACCGGAGTGTTGATTTCCGGTTCATCGAACATGATGCGGACCGTATCGCCGTAGCTGGTCTTGAATTCCAGGGATTCGGGAAAGGCGACGCCGTTTACGTTGCGGTATCCGGTGAAGTCGACCCGGTCGCCATCCGGCGAAATCTTGCGCTGCACCAGACCGTACTTGTCGAACTCGACCCGATCCCCGGAGGGGGTAATCAATGCGCCGGCACCGGTCGAGGGGGCATGGGGGGGGACCCGCGCCACTATCCATTTCAGCATGCCGAAGGTCCTGATCTCCCCCGACACCGGAAGCTCCGAGATGAGTCCCGTGTAGGCAGTCTGCCGTGAAGGGACCAGGATGGTCAGCCGCTCACCGTCGCTGAACAGATCGAGGACGGTTGGACCGAACGGGGACAGGACCGCCACGTGGAAGCGGTCGGGATATTTGAAGATGAGAAAGCCGCGGCCCCCGCTGCCGTGTTCCCCCGATGTCATGGTAATGGAGATGGAGGACTGCAGGGTTTCCACTTCCCTGCCGGGGACCAGGCCGGTCAGCGGCTTTTGCACGGTGGCGCAGGCGGAAAGGCTGAGGAGAAGCAACAGCAGCTCGGCGATTTTGGGCAGGATGGCTCGGCACTTTAGCGACACGATTAAAACCCCTCGGACAAAAAGTTTAAGGCAATCCATGCCTCAACTTACCAGAACACCCCTCGCACTCCAGTCCCTCACCCCGACACTCTCTCGGAGGGAGAGGGAGAACTCAGGCAAGGTAATTTAAAGCTCGCAAAACAGCTTTCTTAATACCTCAGACTGTTCGCAGGTTCAAGCGTTGATTGCAAGAGGGTGCCTTCTGCCTATGGAATACGATGCTGCAGCACGACTATCCAGCCTGGTTTATTCAACCTGGAAATCATCATCCTTGAGACCGACATTGCGGCGTATCCTGCTGAACTTGAGCGTTGTCATGTCATGGTTTCGTTCCTCGATGACGACACGACTGACCTTACCTTCCTGGTCGAAATTCAGCGTCAGTTTTTGCACCGACCCCGTGCCTCGCGGTGAAATCTGCAGGGTCCAGAGTTTTCTCCGCTGTTCGGCCTTCAGATCCATCCCCTCAGGTGTGGCAGATAGAGGCTTGCCGAGATAAGCGAACCATTTTGTCAGGCTTTGATCGGGAGGCAACACGAACCGGTCGATGGTCCCCTGCCCCGAAAGCCGCATGGTCATTACGTTGTCCTTGAGAAGAAGCCTGCTCGCATGGGGCGGGTAGAGCTCCATGAAGAACAGGTCAGGTTTCTTGAAGCGAACCATCCCACGGGAAACCAGGGTGTGTTTCATCAGGGAAAGCCTCTTTTCCTGCGTGATATCTGCAGTAAAATCGCTGCTCGCTGCAAAGCCGTGCCGCAGCGTCTCCAGGGCCTCCAACTCCGGGCTGCCGGAAGCCAGGGCGGATAAAGCAAGGCACACCAAGAGAGGCAAAAGTAGCCAAGTTGCTTTGTTCACGAAGTCCCTTCCGCTTTTTTACCTAGAAACTTCACTCTCCCCCGAGAGAAAGTGTGAGCGATGCGCGTGCTACGACCTCGTCCGCCAGCCGCACCTCCCCCTCGATGAGAGCCAGTCGGCCGAAAACCCTGACCACCCGTGATGAGAGGGAGAAGTTGGACCCGGGATAGACCGCGGCAGGAAGCTCCACCCGCCCCAAGGCGGCCAGCACCCCGCCCTCCCCCTGCCGCTGGCCGGCGGCGATACCCCCGAGCTGGGCCATGCATTCGACGAGCAACAGTGGCGGGAAGTACCCGCAGCCGGCAGGGAGCACAAACTCACCGGTGGCGGACACTCCTGATTCGCGGGTAAGAACCCGGTCGACAAAGAGAAACGGCGCGCGATGCGGCAGGTAGACACAGGGATCAGGGCTGAACAGGATCGCCTCCGTACCAGTCGATGGCGTACCAGGGGCCCTCGGGAGAGGCGGCGAGATAGAGCCCCCTGCCGCCCGCGGGAAGCCTCAGCACGAGGGAGGTCATGGCGAGCCCTCCCATGGCAAGCGAGCGCCCCAGGATGCGGCCGGTTTCGAGCCGGGGTGCGGTCGGCAGGCGGTCCAGGAGCGCCCGGTCACCCGAGGCCGTGCCGGACAGCACCACCAGGTCGGCTCGGCACGGCTCCGGAAGCAGCCGGTCGATACCTTCCTGGGCTGAGGCGGCTGGCATCCTGCCGACTGTTCTCACTGCGCCGACGTGTGCCATGATTTTTGCCCGGCGGCAGCGGGCATCCCCCTCCCGCTCCATGACCAGGATGCCCGCTCCCTCGCTGAAACCGGAACCGAAGCTGCGCGACTGCCCCAAAGCCTGGAATCCCTTCAGCATGACAGGGGTAACCTCGTCCACGCCGCCGGCCAGGATGACGTCGGCCCGATCCTCCTCTAAAAAGCGCAACGCCATCAAAAAAGCCGACTCGGCGGAACAAAAGCGCTGGATGGTGGTAACGTTAGGCCCCTTCAGCTTGTGTTCAATGGAGGCGTTACTTGCCGAGGCATTGGGGACGACGTTGGGAAAGAGCATCGGCACCATGCCCTCGGCGCCCGCCGTAAAGTAGCCGCGCATAAACTCCTCCGCGTTCGCTATCCCCCCCAAACCGCAACCAAGGACGATGCCGATCCGTGAGAGATCGAGGGAAGCGGGGTCAATGCCGGCGTCCTTGAGCGCCATGCCGGCGGCCACCACCGCAAAGAGGCTGCAGCGGTCGAACTTGCGGGCTTTCAGGGGCGGCATGAAGTCGGCAGCCCGAAAGGCGTCAGCCTTGCCCCAGTAGTGACCGTCTCCTGCGAGGATACCCTCGGGAACCGGCTTGAGCAGACACTCGCCACGCTCCAGGGCGCCCCGCAGCGGTTCTATGCCGACTCCGGCAGAGGAGATGGCGGCGAGGCCGGTGATGACCGTATTGTGGAGGGCGGATTTCAGGGCGTGTCCTTTCATTTTGAAATTACCAGTGTTGTGATGTTGCCGCCGAAGGCGAAGGAGTTGGACAGGGCGATCTGCGCTGTGCTGGTCTTAGCCCCCAGGTGGCAATAATCGAGATCGCACTCGGGATCGACCCCCCTGAAGTTGAGCGTCTGCGGGATCATCCCTTCATTGAGTGCTAAAACCGTGGTCATCGCCTCCACGCAGCCTGCAGCTCCCAGGCAGTGGCCGGTCAGCCCCTTGGTGGAGACCAGCGGCACCTGGGTGGCGCGCTTGCCAAAGACCAGCTTCATCGCCCGCGATTCCACCGCATCGTTTAGGGGAGTACCGGTTCCGTGGGCGTTGATCCAGCCGACCTCGCCGGCCGGAACCCCGGCATAGTGCAAGGCTTCGATCATGACCCTTGCGGCATCTGCCCCGCTGGGATCCGGGGCGGTCATGTGATAGGCCTCGCCGCCCAGCGCGTATCCGAGGAGGTAGCCATAGATGCGAGCTGCGCGCCTTTTGGCCCGGGCTTCATCCTCCAGCACCAAAAAGGCGGCCCCCTCGCCAAGCGAGATCCCCTGGCGCCCCATGCTAAAGGGGGAGCAGGGTTTCGGATCGACCACCTTCAAGGAGTTAAAGCCTGCGAAAGTCAAAAGGGAAAGGCAATCCGAGCCGCCGCAAAGTGCCGCCTGCACCCTACCCGTGGCAACCAGGTCGGCCCCCCAGCCGATGGAGCTTGCCGACGAAGAACAGGCAGTCGTTATGCTCACCTGGTAGCCGCACAGGTTGTAGGCCGCGGCGATACTTGTCACCGTCCGGTCCGGCAGAATACCGCGCAAAAGCGAGGGGTTCGCCTTTTGGCCCGAGAGGGTCACGCGCAGCCACTCCTCCGAATGCAGCATGCCGGCGGCGCCCGCGCCCAAAGAGATGCCGATATCGTAGGGAGAGTAATGCTCTCTGACGCCGCTGTCACGAAGTGCCTCGCCGGCTGCGATCACCCCGAACTGGTCGACGCGGGACAGTTTCCCGGCCTCGCGCGCAGTGAAATGGTCGAGTGGTTCGTAACCGTGCACTTGGGCTCCGATTCCGCAGGGAAAGGACGCCACCTCGAAGAGGTCAATCGGCCCGATGGCGCTTCGGCCGGCAAGAAGAGACTGCCTAAAGGAAGAGACGTCCCTGCCGGCGGCAGAGTAGATGCCAAGTCCTGTTATCGCTATCCTCGGTCGATTGGTAGGCTTCATGTCTACTCCCGTTCCACCTGAACCTGCCTTTAGATCATGCCGCCGTCGACCACCAGGCACTGGCCGGTGATGTAGGAGGCGCGCTCCGAGGCGAGGAATGCCACTACTTCGGCAACCTCTTCGGCCTGACCGATCCGGCCCAGTGCAGCGCTCTTGATGAGACCGGCCATTATGTCGGGCTTCATCGCGGCGGTCATCGCGGTCTGGATCAGCCCGGGGGCCACGGCATTGACCCGGATCCCCATCGGTCCCAGCTCGCGCGCCAGGGACCTGGTGAAGCTAAGTGCCGCACCTTTGCTGGCGGCATAGTTGGTTTGCCCTGCGGTGCCGAAAAGAGCTGCCACCGAGGAGAGATTGACGATCACGCCACGGCGCTCAGCCATCATCTTGCGGACCCCCCACTTGCAGCAGTGGAACAGGGGGTAGAGGTTGCCCCTAACGACGGCATCCCAGTCGTCGTCGGACATCATGGGGAGGTAGCCGTCGCGCAGTATCCCGGCGTTATTAACCAGGACATCGAGGCGGCCTCCGCTTCCGGTTGCCTCCTCCATGAGGGCACGAGCCCCCCGGGAGGTGGCGACATCGGCCTGTACCGCGATGATGCTTCCGGCGAGCGAGGCAGCCTCTTCCGACAACTCGGCGGCAGCGGCTGTGTTACTGAGGTAGGCCGCGCTGACCCGCGCCCCCAGGCGTGCGAAGTGCAGGGAGATGGCCCGACCGATGCCCCGGGTCCCGCCGGTGACCACAACTACCTTGCCATTAAATTCCACGATAGCTCCGATACTACGTTCATTCACATCGGCCTGATCCTGCTGCGTCCCAGGCGCTTCAGCTGCTTCCAGGACGGCCCGCGCACCGGGAAGTGGCGCAGCGCTTCCAGCATGGCATCGCTCATGTTGATTTCCATCCCGGGCGCCACCCAGTTCCTGCGCGCCAGCGCCCGCTTGGCAACCATGTCGCACATAGTGTCCCTAATCGCCGGTGCGATATAGAAGACCGGCTCCAGAAGCGGGGTCTCCGAGGAGATGACCCCGTCGCTGATAGCCTGCTGGTAGAGCGCCGTACCGGGAAAAATGCGGATGCCGGTCATGGCGATGACCGCGCACGGCGCCAATTCATCCATCAGGGAAAAACTCTCGTCTATGGTCGCCTCGCTCTCCCCCGGCCCGCCGAAGAGCAGGTAATGAGCGAAGTCGACACCCTGATCACGACAAAGCCGGGAAGCGTCGCGAATCTCGTCCACGCCGAAGGACTTGCCAAGATTGGCCAGCATCTGCTGCGAACCGGATTCGGTTCCGAACTCGACTGCATCGCACCCGGCGGCAACCATCGTCTGGAAAAGCGAGACGGTGACAAACCCGGGATTGATGAAGGCCGACCAGTTGATTGACAGTCTCTCGCGTACCAGGGCAAGGCAGAGCTCCTCGGCAAACTCTGGAGGATAGTTGAAGATGTCGTCCACAAAGTACAGATAGTTGGCGCCATGTACTTCGACCAGTGCTCGAATCTCAGCAATGACTTCCGTCAGGGGACGCATCCGCATCCGGTTCCCTTCCAGCAGGGGGTAAGTACAGTAGATGCAGCTGAAGGGACAACCCCTCTTGGTCTGCAGATTAGCCATTCCCCCCTCGAGATGATAGCGCTCCACCGGGAAGAGCCTGCGATCGGGCCGCCCTATCAGCCGAATCGGCACCGGCGGCAGGTAATCGGTCATCCCCCGTGCGAGCACCCCGGGCAGCGCATGGACCGGCAGTCCGGCCTCAAGTGCCGCGATCAGCTCCGGCAACACCTCCTCGCCCTCCCCGACCACTCCGAAATCGGCATCAAGATGGTCGAGCAGCTGCACCGGCATAAGAGAAAACCCGGATCCGCCGATTATAACCGCTGCTCTCCCCCGGCAGTTCCCCACGAGTTTCCTGATCCCGGCTAAATAGGACTTGGCTTCCGGGAAGGTGACATTGTCGATATTTCTGATGGAAATGACGACCGCACCCGGAGCGAAGGAACCCAGTGCCTCGCTCAAAGCTTCTTCAGGGTCCGGCGCAAACAGCAGATCAAGCACCTGCAAGCTGTGCCCGCGACTCTCCAGGGGGCCGGCAAGATAGCAAAGCCCCAGCGGGAACACAGGATAGGGGTTCGGTTCCCGGTTGGCCGAGACGAGCAGAATATTCATTGCCCCCCCAAATACCCCATGAGCAGCGCGAGCCTCTGGGCGATTGGCTGCGGCACCGTGTACTGCAGCACCCCGTCCGCGTCGGTCAGGGCGTGAACCGTATGGCCCCGGGCCGCCAATTTGCCGTCCTCACCGATGATCTGGCAGAGAAACTCCAGGGTCGCGGACTGCTTGCGGGCCAGGGTGGTCCGCACCCTCAGCTCTTCTCCGAAGTGAGCCGGCCTCAGGAATTTCAGCTCCAGCGCCACCACAGGCGCACGGAAGCCCGCAACCGCGATCTGGGCCGCATCCACACCGAACCGGCCGGCCAGATCGTTGCGGGCCTCTTCCATCCATGCAAGGTAATGCCCGTGCCAGGCGACCTGGTAGGAATCTACTTCGTTGAATCGAACGCGTATCAGCGTCTCATGATAGGTCACGGTCAGCCCCTGAAACGACGTGATAGATCTAAACAACCGGATCGTTCAAACGGCACACATACTTACCGGCGCACCTGTGCACGAGGTTCACTATCGATCCAGCGGTTGAATTTTCTCAGCGTTTCCCCCTCGCCCACCTCAAATAAACGCTCCGCACCGGCTGCCCGCAGTGCCCGGTAGGTCCTTTCCCAGTACACCGGAAGCTGCAGTTCCCGCAGCAGGAACCAGGGGATATCGGCTGCGTCAAGGAAGTTTTGGTTCAAATGGTTCATCAGGGGAAGTACAGGCTCCCGGTAGCGGTAGCCGACAAAAATATCCTCCAGTTCGTCCTCCAGTTGCGCCAGTAGCGGTGTATGAAGCGGAGCGTCGCAGGGGAAGCTGCGTGCGGAAAAGGCACCGTTTGCCTGTGCCTCGGCCAGGGCCTGATCCATTTCCTGTTTGCCACCGGAAAGAAGAAAGTGGCGCGAGGTATTATGATTCGCCACATGCACCTGGTTATTTTCGGCCACACCTTGAACCTGCTCCAGGGTGAGACCGATCACGCAGCCAAAGGAGTACTGCCGGGTCTTGCCCATGAGGCTCAGGCAGCAGCCGACACGCCAGGTAATCTCGATTGCCTGCGCCTCGGAGAGGCAACCGCAGGCGACCAAAGCGGGATAGATACCCATGCTGTGCTGGGCGATCAGGTCGGGCCAGACGCCGTGGCAATGCAGCCGCCGCAGCCGATACAGGCTTTGGGCAACACCCTGCAGCTGGTACCCGACCTGTTCGGTCCCCTGGACCTGGAGCCAGTTAAAGTTCTCCAGATCGAAATGCCCGTGCTGGCGGACCAAACCGGTTATCTGCGGCCAATCGCCGTCACAAGGCAGAGCCGTGCTTTCTGAAAACGGCTGTCCAGGAAAAATAAAACAGTTCATATGGTTCGCACTCCTGGCCAACACTCAGGCACCGGTCTTCCTGCTTCTCCTGAAGGCATTGTGGAAGCCTAGATTCATCGGAACAAAAACCTGCAGAGATCGGTGCAACCTGCACATGCGCCGGTACATGGATGAGAAGGAGTAAAACGAACTGTTAAGCCAGTCATGCCCCGCCTTAAGTTCGGCGGCGCTCATCCCCGATGGGACGAAATTCACATGTCCCATGTCATAGTCACGCCAGTCATTGGAGGTGATACGCCCCTCACGCTCCAGCCTTTCCCGAACCCTGGTACCCGGAAAGGGGGTAAGGATGGGAAAGATGGCCGCCTCCAGGCGGGCCAGCTCGCAGAAGCGCAGTATCGGCTCGAAGCTCGCGGGGGTGTCCCCGTCGCAGCCGAGCACGAATGAGCCGAGAATGCCGATCCCCTGGTCCTGGATGGCCCGGACTTGCCCCAGGTAGGCGGAGGCCTGGTTGGTCTTTTTCCCCAGCGCCGCCAGGGTCAGCTGGTTCAACGACTCGAAGCCGACGAACATTCCGACACATCCGGCCTGGCCGGCTGCCCGCAATAGCTCGCCATCCAGGGCGAAATCGATGGGCGCGTGCGAGAGCCATTTGAGCCCCAGCCCCCGCATTCCGGCAAAGAGCGCCAGCGCGTAGCGCCGGTTGGCCACCAGGTTGTCATCCACGAAAAAGACGAAGGAGCCGCTGCCACGCAACCCTGCAAGTTCCGCCAGTACGAGGTCCAGCGGCCTTTCCCGGTAGGTCCTGCCGAAAAAGGCGGTGACCGAGCAGAATTCGCACTCGTGCGGGCAGCCGCGGGTGGTCTGCACAGTATTGGTCAGCAGATAGCCCCGGTCGCTAAAGATTTCCCGCCGGGCCACCGGAACACCCGCCATGTCGAGCGGTGCGGCGGAGCGGTAGATCCGCTGCAGCTTCCCCTTTTTGAGGTCGGCCAAAAGGAGCGGCCAGATCAGCTCCCCCTCGCCCACCACCACTGCGTCCACGTGGCCCAGCGCCTCCTCGGGGAGGTTACTGGCATGAAAGCCACCCATGACCACTGGTATGCCGCGGGCTCGGAACCCGTCGGCAATCTGGTAGGCGCGGGGCGCCTGGGGAGTCATGGCGGAAAGCCCCACCAACTGCGCTTGGCAGCCTGCATCAAGCGGCCGCAGGTTCTCGTCGCCAAGTTCCACCTCCCACTCGGGCGGGGTAGCGGCGGCGATGGCGGCCAGCGAGAGCGAGGGAAACTTGAATCCCAGCTCCCCCCAGAGTCTCCCCTTGGGCCAGCCGGGAGATACCAGCAAAAGCTTCATGAAATATGCTGCTCGATGTAATCGGCCATGGACCTCACCGACCGGAACACCTTGGCGCCCACCGCCGCATCGGGCACCACGACGCCGAAGGCGTTCTCCATCCCCACCACGAGCTGCAGGGCATCGATGGAATCCAGACCCAGCCCCTCGCCGAAGAGCGGGGCGTCCGTCTCGATGTCGCTGCTTGACATCCCCTCGATACGCAGACTGTCGATGATCAGCTTTTTCACTTGGCATATCAGTTCGTCACTCATCTGCTACCCCTTGTCACCTTGGAATTTCCCGCTGCAAAATAATCGAAGAAGTTGTACCACTGGTCTGGGTAGGCCCTGATGTACCGCTCGAAAACCCGCACTATCTGCTGGGTCCCCTCACGTATCACGCGATCGCGCTCGCCATAGGCCGCGCTGAAAAATACCGGTTCCTCCATGATCGCGGCATAGCGCTCGCCTTCGAGGGGGACGAATACCGGGATGACGGGAGCGCCGCTTGTCAGCGCCAGATGGGCGGCGCCAATCGGAATCTGGACCTGCCTGCCGAAAAATTCAAGACTCATGGTATGGGAGGATCCGTCCCGATCCCCGAGGATAGCGAGCACCTCGTTGCGTTTCAGGGCGCGGACCGCCTCGATGATGGCGAGCGACGAGGTTTCCTCAGGGTCCACGTAAATGAAGTTGATGCCCCGTTCGCGGCGCAGCTGCTCGCGCTGGAGGTTGATCTTGGCATCGGGCTCGCGGAAGGTGAGGATATTCATCCGGTACCCCTTCTCGGCAAGCCCAAGACCACCAAGCTCCCAGTTCCCCAGGTGCACGGAGATCAAGATGGCGCCCCTGCCTGCCGCAAGGGCGTCGTCGAGGGGCTTTTCACCGTTGTGCCGGCCGATCAGGGTGAGCAGGCGCTCGCCGCGCAACCCCATCATCAGCATTATGTCGCACCAGTTGCGGGCGAACTTGTAGAAAGCCGAGAACACCAGCCGCTCCACCTGGCGCCTGCCGGTCACCACGGCCAGATTCCGGCGCAGGTCCCGACGCTTTCCCGTCAGGAACAGATAGAAAAGCCCTCCCGTCAGCCAGGCGAACGGGGCGTGCAGGAACCGGGGAACGCAGATGGTTAAAAGCCTGATGAAAAAAAGGTTAACGCTGCTGTAAAGGGCCAAGGTCTTCGTCCCGTCACGTTGTTGTCTGAGTGCCGGCGCTGATTTCGCGTAGGCCTTGGGGGGCCAAACCGACTCAAGGCGAAAGCCCGGCTCAACCCGCACGATTGCCGCTGCGCCGGTCGGCCAGCATCGGGCCGACGAATTCCCGTTCCCAGGCGGAGTCGGCGATCTCCCCGTAGCTCTCGGCGTACTCGTCGATCGCCTCTGAGAGCGTGGTAAAGATGCCGGCCGCCCCCTCGTGGGTCGGGTAGACGCCACGGGTACAGTAGAATTCACGCCCCACCTCGGGGTGGTCGATCAGCATGCAGGGGCGCAGCAGGTTTTCGTGGTTCCCCTGTAGTTCCCTGATCTTCGTGAAAAGCGGGGAGCGTAGCGCATCTCTGAGGGTGGTGCGGCGTATGTTGTCCGCCGCGAAGTGGCAAAAGACGCAGGGCTCGATGTCGCCGTTGGCATTGACATGGAAGTACTTGCGTCCGCCGGCGATGCAACCGCTAATGATGGGCCCGTCGTTCCAGAAATCGATGAAGAGCATCGGCTTGCTGGCGCGGTATTCGGTCGTGGTGCGGCGCATCAAGTCGCGCTGCTCCGGGGTGGGCATAAGGGACAATTGGGGATTGCGCCCGATCGGCACATAGGAGAAGAGCCACATGGCGAAGCACCCCTTCCCCACCAGCATGTCGATGAAACCGCCGTCCGTGATGACCTCAGTATTGCGGCTGGTCTGGGTAAAGGAGGAGCAAAAGGAGAGACCGGCCTCGCGCAGCAGGTCCATGGCGCGCATCACCTTGTGGAAATGCCCGGGGCCGCGTCGTTCGTCGGTTTCCTCCTGGTACCCTTCCAGCGAGAACGAGGGCATCACGTTGCCCACCTCGACCAGTCGCTGCACCATCGCTTCGTCGATCAGTCCCCCGTGGGTGAACACGAGGAACGCCATATCGGAATGCTTGCAAAAGATGTCGAAGATGTCCTGCTTGAAAAACGGCTCGCCTCCCGAGATAACGGCGAAATAGACCCCCATCTCCTTCATCTGCTCCAAAACGGAATCGACCTCTTCCAGCGAGAGCTCGAGCGTCTTCTGATAGTCGCCGGCATAACAGCCGTAGCAATTCAGGTTGCACTTCATGGTTGGGCTGATGACAACCGTCGAGGGCGGGTAGTAGCCTTCGCGCTCCTGCCAGTTTTTGCGCTTGTTGGTGCCGGAAAGGAGGTGGTTCACCAAAAGGTTGGTGATCCACTTGTCTCGCTGGTTTGGGTGCAGGTCGCGCAGGATGCGCCGTGGGAACTCTATGGCCGGATGATTCTCGCGGATCAGGCCGCGTATCCAGCGGATGCGATCCTTGTAGTAATCCTTCTTCGGGATGAGCTCCATAAGGTGGGTCATGCGCGCCAGGTTCTCGTTGGAAGAATTGGTCGCCAGCGAAAGGAGCAGGGAGACTACCTTGTCTCGCGAGTATTTTTTAAGACTCTGGAGCATAAAATCACATTCCCCCGGACTGTCATTGAGGTTACGGCGCAGGCAGGCAAAAACTAGTTACGAGGTGCAAGATTCTGGCATCTGGCCGAATTCGGGTTTTGACACTCTCTTTCCCGTCGCTTTCTGCCTTCCGGGAGGGTGTTGCAACCACACAAAATAATATTTGGTTAATTATATGCAACAAATACTACTTTAGCAACTGAATTCTAAAAAAAATACCAGCTGTCGTGTGTCATGGGCGCCAGAGCCCGGGGAGTAAATGAATAATGATCAGGAGGGTCTGCCTTGCGGGGGTAGCAGGGTCAGGGAGATTCCCAGGCGGCCGCCAGTTCCTTCAGGGGCTGAAAGTCAAAATTACGCAGCAGTTCCCGCAGCCTCTGGGTGGCCTCGGTCCTCGGTCCATAGATGACGAAGGACCTCATGGGCGAAACCGGCAGCCGCGGGCCGTAAGCCTCCATTTCCCTGGGGTGCAGGTAGATAAGCGCGGGGTTTCCTGCCGCGTTCAGCTTGCGCACGGTGTGCCGGATCAGCGCCATGGGAAAGAACCTGAAGCCCCAGCCGCCTCCGCACGGCAGGTTGCCGATGGGAGAAGGGGTCACCAGGGGCGGGAACTCCAGCAGTGGACCGGCAGAGGTGGCGATGGTGAAAGGGGCGCGCGGGCCGTGCCGGTCCCCGATGAAGGGGAGCGGGTTGAAGCTCGAATCGTAGCGGTATCCCTCCTGGCGCAGGATTTCCAGAGCCCAGGGAGTGTGGTGTCCCAGCGACCACCGGGGAGCCCGGAAGCCGACCGGGAGGCATCCGGTCTGCTGCCCTATGATTTCGGCGGTGCGGCGCAGTTCGTCGCGGAACAGCTCCGGCCCCAAAAGCGGCACCAGCGTGTGGGAATACCCGTGAGAGGCGATCTCGTGTCCTTCGGCCGCGATGCTGGAGATAAGGGAAGGTTCCTCATGTGCCACCGAACCGAGGGCAAAGAAGGTCGCCTTGACGCCGCATTCGGCCAATAGGCGCAGGATCCGTTCGCTGTTCCGCTGGACGCGTCTTTTCCCAGCGGGAACCAGCGGCCCGGATTCGGAACAGCAACCGTGATACCAGTCCTCCAGGTCGATGGATAAGGCGTTAAACACCAACGTTCATTCTCCAGGTTTAATTAGTTGCTTATAGTATAACATCATGGTGCGGGTGTCAATTGAGGGGGTGCAAGGCAGGCAAAGCGCAAAGGGGGTCTATAAAGAGAGCTTCTCAAAAAGAGGCTTTCCGGCAAATCATCACGATTTCAGCTACCCTGTCAACCCCGCAGCAATCGGGCGGACCGTCGCTTAGTTGCAGCCGTGGCTGAAAGAAAATGCCCAGGGGGAGAAACACCCTGTTGTACCAGAAAAGCGCTGCGCCGCGTCGATGCTTAAGAAGCCAGATCCCGAAACGAAGCAGCGTCTGGTTATTGGGCTGCATGCCGAAGGGGGCGCTTTTCTCCAGCAGCAATCCGCTGTGCGCCAGGATTTTCGGGAGGTCTGCAGGATGATAACGACGCACGTGGCCGACCAGGTCGTCGAACTCGGTCCAGTAGCTCTCATGAAGCGGAACCGAGACGATCAGCACCCCCTCCTTTTTCAGCACGCGGCTAAGCTCTGAGAGCGCCCGCCGGTCATCCCCGATGTGCTCCAGAATATCGAAAGCGCAGACCAGATCGAATTTCTCGCTGGCAAAGGGAAGCGCGCTCACCTCGCCTGACTGCGCCAGCGCGCCCCGCGCGTTCAACCGCTCGATGACCGGCGTACTGATGTCGACAAAGTGCGTGCCGGCAAGCGGCAGCCGGGGACGCAGCCCCGGACCGACCTCCAGGCGCTCCGGGGAACCCGGCAAGAGTCCCGCTATCAGCGGCCAGGTATTGAAGCGCTCCGGGCGCGCCAGACGGCATTGCGACCAAAGCGCGTCGTAAAAGCCAATATTGGTGCTGGCCGCATCCGCTACCCGCTCTGCGGCCCCGGTACCTTTAGCCATACGGCGATACCTCCGCGCCATGAGAAAGGTCAACGCTCGGCCTGGGCCATGTCCTGCACCACGTACCTGCCGCAGACAAAACAGAGCAGGCCTGCCAGCGCCATGGCGAGGGGGGTAATCAACAGGGCATTGCGCAGCCCCCACCGGTCGGAGCACGCGCCTAAGATGGACGGGGAAAAGGCGTCGCCCAGGGCGTGGATGAAAAATATGTTGACCGCAAAGGCCATGGCCCGCACGGCAGGCGGGGTGACGTTGATGATGACGGTGTTAAGCGGCCCGGTGTTCAAAAAGAGGAAAAACTCGGCGACGAATATGGCGGACATGCAGGAGGTCAGATCGGGAGCGAGAATGGCCCAGGCGGCAAAGGGGGTCCCGATCAGGAAGCCCCACCCGGAGACCCGCAGATACCCGGTGCCGCTCTTTTTCTGCCAGCGGTCCCCGAGCCAGCCGCCGGCCAGGGTTCCCAAGATCCCGGCCAGCACGGTGGTCGCGCCGAAAAGGGTATTTCCCTTGGCGACGTCCAGGGAATGGGAGCGGTTCAAAAACGAGGGGATCCACTGGGCGAGCCCTCCGATGGCAAAGGTCATCGACGCCATGGCGAGGGTATTGCAGACAAAGGAGCGGTTTCTGAACAGGTCGGCGTAGCCGCCGGAGACCTTCTCCTGCGGGCCGCGCGGCTCGGCCTGGTCGCCGCCGCGCGGCGGCGTGCGCAGCAGTGCGATGGGAACCGCGAGCAGCAGGCCCGGCGCGCCGACCAAGAGGAACGCGGCATGCCAGCCGTAGCGCTGCCCCAGCACTCCGCCCAGCAGATAGCCCAGAGCGCTCCCCACCGGAATGGCGACGTAGAACCAGGAGAGGATCTCGCCGCGGCGCTCCTTCGGGAAAAAGTCGGCGATAAGACCGGGCGATACCGTGCCGAAACTCGCCTCGCCGACTCCGACCGTGGCCCGTGCCGTCAACAGGGTCCTGTATCCGGGGGCGAAGCCGGCCAGGGCGGTGGCGAGGCTCCAGACCACCAGGCCGCTGGAGGCGAGCTTGATCCGGCTCCAGTGGTCCCCGAGCCAGCCGAAGAGCGGAGCGAGCAGCATGTAGCTCAGCATGAAGGCGCTGCCCAGAAACCCGAGCGCCGTGTCGGAAAGCTGCAAATCGGTCTTGACCAGGGGGAAAACGGCAAAGAGCACCTGCCGGTCGATGTAGTTAAGCAGGTTGACCGCCAGCAGCAACCCCAAGGCGTAACGGCGGTAAGCAAGTGAAATCGGCCCGGCATCCATACGGTCAATCCTCCGGAACTAAGAGTGCGAAATCTAAAGCTGTTCCACGGCCTGCCGGGTTTTCTCCACGATCTCAGCCGCCTCCTCGAAGCGAAAGCGCAGCGGCTTGCCGAAGGTGACCGTCACCTTGCCGCGTTTCGGGAATCCGGCATCGGGGGGGAGCACCTGATCCGTGCCGGTGATCTTGACCGGTACCACCGGCAGGCCCATCGCCTTCACCATGATGCCGAGCCCCATCTGAAAGGGCTGCATCTTCCCGACCCGCGTGTGCGCCCCTTCAGGAAAGATCAGGATGTTGACGCCGGTATCGGCAAGCTTTCCCATGAATTTGAGCGAACCGCTGAACCCCTGAGTTTGAGGGAGCGGAAAAAGGTTGAAGAGCAGGGAGCCGTACTCATAGCAAAAGCGCCTCCAGATACGGTTCAAGCCATGGAACTCACCGAAGAAGAACTCTGCCCATGCCGCGGTGGCGCAACTATAGCGAAGCTTTGGCGGCAGCGCAAACATTACCGAAGGCTGGTCAAAGTAGCTCAGATGGTTCGCCACGAAAAAGACCGGTCCGTCCAGCTGATCCAGTTCGGTACTTCCCCGCACCTCCAAGGTGGCGAAGTTTCGATACACGGGGTGGTGGAAGAGCGTGTCCGCGATCCTGCGCGCCGCCCTGGCCCAAGGTGCATTGGTCCAGAACCGGAAGTGGTTGCGCTGGGTAAGCTTTTCCCGCTTGGCGATGATCTCGCGCAGGTCCGAGACGCGCGACTGGGGGCCGACCTGGGAGTCGTCGATGTCGAGCCGGTATTCCTGTTCCAGGAAATTGACCAGCTCCAGCCGGCCGATGGAGGTGAGCCCCAGGTCGGCCACCAGCTGCGAGTCCTCGCGGATCTGGGTGGCGCCGGTTCCGGTCACCTTGGCGAGCAGATTGATGAGGCTGTCCCGGGAGACTCCCCCCTCGCCTCCCTGCGACCCTTTCTGCACCGCCTCCTTCACGGCGAACTTCTTGATCTTGAGCGTCGTGGTCTTGGGGAACTCCGGCTCCTTCCAGACGGTGTAGCCGGTAATCTGCTGCATCGCGTCCAGGCTCTTGTTGGCCTCCCCGACGATCTCTTCGGGTTTCCGGGCGCCCTGCCCCAAAAGCAGCACGGCGTGCACCTCCTCCCCCCCTCCCCTGTCGACCCCGATGACGCACGACTCCTTCACGCCGGGAATCTTGTTCAGCACCGCCTCCAGCTCATCGGGATAGACGTTGACCCCAGCGCCGGTGACGATCAGCTCCTTCTCCCTCCCCTTGATGACCAGCCAGCCGTCCGGGCCGATCTCACCGAGATCGCCGGTCCGAAACCAGCCGTCCCCGGTAAAGGCTTCTTGGGTGGCCTGCTCGTTCTGGTAGTAGCCGGGGAAGACGTTGTCGCCGCGCGCCAGGACCTCCTTCTCCTGGACCTTCACCTGGACGCCGGGCAAGGGGGGGCCCACCGAGCCTGAGACCTGGCGCTCCATGGTGTTGACGCAGAGAACGGGCGAGGTTTCGGTGAGCCCGTACCCTTCCAGCACGGTGAACCCCATGGCGTTCCAAAATTTGAAGACCTCGGGGTCCAGGGGAGCGCCGCCGGAGACGAAGACGGTGAAGTTGTCGCCGAACTTGCTTTGCACCGGGTAGAAAAGGAGCCGGCGCGCCCCTTGGGGAAGCCCTGCTGCGACCTGCGCCAAAACGCGAAACACTCCCGAGAGGTGCTTCTCCGCAAGCTCCCGCTCGATAGTCGTTTTGAGCAGCTGCAGCAGGCGCGGCACCGACATGATGACGTAGATGTCCTCCTCGCCCAGCGCCTCCATGATCGCGGAGGGCTTCAGGGCGCCCAGGTAAATAATGGTCGCACCTCGGTAGAGCGGGGTGAAAAAACCACCCATCTGCTCGAACATGTGGGAGAGCGGCAGCAGGGAGAGGAAGCTGAACTTAGGGGTGATGATCGGCACCTGCCGGTTGATCTGAGTCATGTTGGCGACCAGGTTTTTGTGGGTGAGGATAACCCCCTTCGGGTTGCCGGTGGTGCCGGAGGTATAGATGAGCTGCGCTGTGTCGTCAGGTCCGGGTGCGGCAATGACACTGATGGGGGCAATCTCTTCGAGCAGGTACGGGAGGTCTTCCAAAAGCAGGGAGTTCCCCCCGGTGATCCGCTCGGCCTTGAACCTGCTCTGCAGTACGATTTTGGCCTTGGTGAGACTACAGATGGTGTCGGCGCGCGCCAGGTCGGACATGAAGTCGACCGGGACGGCGATGGCACCCCGGACCATGATGCCCCAGTAAGCCACGGCCCACCAGGAAGAGTTGGGCCCCCAGATGAGCACGCGATCCCCGGGTACCACCCCTTGCTGCGCCAGGAGGTTTGCCATCTTCAGGGAAAGATCGTGGCATTGACCGTAGGAAAACGCCAGGCGTCGCACGCCGGTGCGGTTCACAAACGCGGTCTTGTCACCCAGACCCGGGAAGGTTGCGAAAAGATCAATCAGTGTCTCCATAGCCTGCTCCTTAAACCACGCCAGCCATAGTGGGAAGCTTCCCTGCGGCAGATGAAAATAGTCACCGGGCAATTTTATGATAAGCTCATTTCTGTAAACTTAAAATATGCTTATCATATCAACCCAACCACTTGAGTGCTAAAAAAGCCTGAACACCTCTCCCCCGACCGGAAGGCACCTTGGTAACTGTACCACAGTTCAGGGAAGGTAATGCTGGTTGAGCAAAGCGGAGTTTCCATGGGCCAGACGACTGCCTTCTTTCGGCGGACCACGCTCAAATTGCTGGCCTGCGTCTTATTATGCCTGGCAGACCGCGGCGCGGCCCACGCAGAAGCGCAGAGCAGTATGCCGATTGCCCCGGAAGTCCAGCCTGCCGGCGCCCAGCAGATCTCGCAGCCGACACCCCCGCCCGCGACACCGGCCATCATCGCCCCGGATTCGCCGGGGCCGGCGGAAGCGGCAGCAACCGAATACAACTGGCGTCGTGCCCCGGAGCGCCCGCCTGGCGCGATCGCCGAGGCAGACCTGAATACCGCTACCAAGCCAGCCGGACCAGCCCCGGGCAAACTGCTTTCCTGGGAAACCGGGGCAGGGAAAAGCTATCTCATCCCGGCCCTCGAAGTCCCCGGGTTCCTTGCCCTGCTGAGCGCCTGGGACCGGGTTTTCAACGGTGACGACCGGGAGAACGGCAAACGGGTCTACAGCTCTAACCTATCCACCACCTGGGAGCACCTGAGAGACGAAAACTGGACCTTCGACCAGGATCCCTTCAACGTGAACCAGTTTGCCCATCCCTATCAGGGAGCGACCATGTACGGCCTGGCGCGCTCCTGCGGGCTCGGTTTCTGGGAGTCGCTCGCCTACAGCAACGCGGGGAGCTTCCTCTGGAAGATGGCGGGCGAGACCGATCCACCCTCCACCAACGACATGATCACAACCGGCCAATCGGGGAGCCTTCTGGGCGAGGCCTTGTTCCGGATGGCGCAACTGGTCCTCAAGGAAGACGGACCCAGACCGGACACCTGGCACGAACTGGCTGCCGCTGTTTTGTCGCCCCCTACCGCCTTCAACCGCCTGTCCTTCGGAGACCGGTTCAAGCCCCTGTACCCGAGTTACGACCCGGAAACCTACTGGCGCCTTCGCCTGGGTGCCAGTTTGGGCGGCAACTCACAGCTAGATGCCACCGCTGATTTTCAGATGTCCTACGGGCTGCCGGGCAAACCGGACTACGCCTACCAGCGCCCCCTGGATTACTTCGACTTCCAGATAGGTGGCCTCTCCAACGAGAAAAATCCGGTAAGTTACGTGCTGCTGCGAGGCCTGCTATACGGCACGCCGTACCAGGCGGGCGACAACTACCGCGGTATCTGGGGCATCTACGGCAGCTACGACTACCTCTCTCCCACGGTCTTTCGCGTCTCGAACACTGCGCTCTCGCTCGGCAGCACCGGTCAATTTTGGCTGGCCCACGATGTGGCGCTGCAGGGAACCCTGCTCGGAGGGGTCGGATTCGGCGCCGCCGGGGAGACGCCGGTGGCTTCCGGGGAACGGGACTACCACTATGGGGTCACACCGCAGACGCTCCTCTCCCTGCGCCTGATCTTCGGGCACCGGGCCGCGCTGGAGCTGATCGGGAGGGGCTACTATGTGAGCGGATCGGGTTCCGACAACTCCAGGGGCTCGGAAGAAATCGGCCGCATCAACACGGGAGTCATCGTCCGGGTGTTCCGTCGCCACGGCATCGGGGTTCAATTTATCGAGTCCCTGCGCGATGCGCACTATGGCAATCGCCCCGGCGTGCATCAATCTAACGGCACCGTGAGCCTCGTCTACACCTTCCTGGGCGACTCGCATTTCGGCGCCGTCGAGTGGCGCGACCCCGAAAGCAGGTGAGCGCGCTGCGGTTTTCCCGCTGACGGACAAAAGCGCCTTGCCAACCCGATGTTCCCCTGCTGCGACGGCCGGTGCTTGCGGCAAGGCTGGGCGCACGCCGGGTCGCAGAGGCTCCGGGCTTAAACCCTCAGATGTACTTGATAAAGTCGGCATATTCTGAGACAATTAGCTCAAGGTAGGCCTGGAGGTTGGCGCCCGAAAGGAGGAGGCAATGCTCAGATCCTTTAAGCTTTCGATAGTATTTTTCATACTTGGCAGCATGCTGTCCGGCTGCATCATTTGGCCGGGATGGTGGGACGATGGCGGGCACCGCGGGGGCCATGAGCACCGTGACGGCTGGGAGCGCAGATGAGCGTTAGGCGCCGACTGGTCGCAGCTGACGGGAGTACCATAAAGGTGCCCAGGTACTGATCACTTCTTGCACAGCAAAAGGAGCTGGCGCTGCCGCGGCAAGCGCGGCATGGCACACCGAGGTGTTCAGGGGATGCACAGCTTAGCCGCAAGAAGTTTTAAAAAAAGCTGTAAAATAGTATAGTTGCATGTGGCACGTCTCTGGCAGCACAGTAGTCAGAGGTAGTATGCCGTGAGCCATTTCACCACAGTACTCATCAGTGCAATCGTATTGAGCGCGTCCCTTTGCCAGGCTGCGGCATCTGCCAAGCTCCGCGTCAGCGCCACCGTTACTCCTTTTATCAGTTTCAATGCCGTACAGAATGTGTCAACCTACCAGATAAACAGCGATGACCTCAAACGTGGCTATGTCGACCTGCCAAACAGCATCACCATAAGGATGAGGACGAACCTGAACACCGGTGTGCCGGTATTGGTCGAGAATTCAGGGACGTCCGGGGAGAATTCAGGGACGGCGGGGGTGCTTGTCAAGCAAAGCGGCAGCCCCAGCTACCTCGGGAGCGTCTTTACCCTGAGGATCGTCGATTATCACCCCAACACCCCGGTCAGTATAAATTGCGATTCCCGGGTGGTTTTGACCGTCGATGCCAAAGAAGGTAACTATCCACTCGTCCTTTCCATCATCCCCTCCATATAACCAGCAAGGCTTGCCCCTCCCCTGGACCGTCAGGCACTTCTTCCAAGCGTAGCACCCCTGGGACCGGACGCGAATAGCGAAAGATTAGCACCAGCCAGAAAAAAAACTGTCACAAAATTCCTCTTTCTCACGTATAATCGGCGCCTGAGAAGGTACCACTGCATCGCTGCCTGGATCAGAGCCATGTCTCTTGCCGGGATGAGCTGCCGACTGGATACCATCAGTGGAGGCCCCGTATTATGAACATTATCGTAGTTGAGGATACCAGAACCGTTCGGACCATGCTCGTGGCTCTTCTGCAGCAAGAGGGCCACCATAACGTGGTTTCTGCCGTCGATAGCGTCGAAGAGGCCGTGGAGTACCTGTCCAACGAATGCGCTGACCTGGTGATACTCGACCTCTGCCTCCCCGGCCTGTCACATGACCTAGCCGTGAAGGCAATAAAGTCGGTCAGCCCCTACCTCGACATCCTGGTCTTCACCGTCTCGGACGAGGACGAAAAGGTTTTTTCGGCCTTGAAGGCCGGGGCTACCGGGTACATCCTGAAAACCGCCAAGCATGCGGAGATAATCGCCGCCGTCGACGACATCAAGGCCGGTGGCTCACCGATGTCCCCTTCCATCGCCAGGAAGGTGCTGCGGGAATTTCAGGGCCCTGCGGTCCATGAAGACCTGCAGTCCATGATCTCCCCGCTTTCAAGCAGGGAAACGGGCATCCTGGATCTGCTGTACCGGGGGCTTAACATCAACCAACTGGCTGATCAGCTCTGCATAAGCCCGCATACCGTGCAGACCCACATCAAGAAGATCTACTCGAAACTCCATGTCAATTCACGTTCCCAGGCGATCTACGAGGCAGTCCAGAAAAATTTAATCAAGGGGTAGTGGAAAATACCCTTTTTTGGGTATTGAATATCACCTTCCTTTATGAGAAAGTCTAATCACGGCAACATCAAAGGGCTCTGGCCTCATCTGACAACTAAATAGCTTGCTCTTGTATTAAAGGCAAATCCAGGGCAACCTGGTGGCGCAAAGCTGCGGGTCCGCATGAGAAGGTGCGGATAGCCGGGCCGCTGAAGAGAGTGTAACAGCCAATGTGAGCTTCCCGCTCAGATTGGTTCATTACTCCCGTCCTAAGCGAAACTAGGCGGGAGTTTTTTTGTGACGTAAGAGCGAGCAAGGTCACCTGACGCTGTCAGGTAAACATAGGAGGTGAAAGTATCGTTTTCGAGTAAGAGCTTTCGCTGTGACAGTTTTGGATTTAACACCCTTCAATTGAAATGTGATAAAAAACAAAAAAAGGAGCAACACCATGAAAAAACTTATCGCAATCTCGGCAGCAGCAGCAATCATCGCAATGGCAGGAACCGCAATGGCAGCAACCGCCAACCTCTCCCTTAGCGCAACCGTCATCTCCGCATGCGTGGTCACCCCCGGCACCCTCGCCTTCGGTAACCTGGACCCCACGACCTCTCCTGTCGTTAACGCGACTTCGGCCGGCGTGTCCGTTACCTGCACCAAAAATGACGTTTACGGTGTGACTCTTGACAAAGGCCAAAACGCTGTCGCCGGAGTGGCCAACCTGAAAGGTTCCGGAACCGACGTCATCCCCTACACCTTGTCAGTTGCGGCTCTCACCCCGGGCACCGGTGGCGCGCAGACTGTGACCATCAATGGCGTCATCGCAGCAAACAGCTACAAAACGGTAGCGGCAGCATCCTTCGCCGATACCGTCGTGATAACCGTCACCCCCTAACGGAAACGTCTCTCGACTCGAAAGGGGTGGCCCGCTGCGGACCACCCCTTTTACTTAACGGCGTTGCTTTTTCCCGACGGACGGTTCCCGATGGCAATTCTGAGAACATTGCTCCTGGCAGTCCTTATCCTCGCGACAACAGCGCCGGGTCATGCCGCTCCCGCCAAGGGGAGCCTCGCCGTCTCCGCGTACGTCACCGGCACCGGAATTTGCTTCCTCAACACTACCCAGAACATCGCCTTCGGCACCCTTAACCCGCTCACCCCCGTGAATGTCAAGGCAACCGGAAATGTAAGCGTCACCTGCCTAAACCTGGGCGCCGGGTTCACGGTGGGCGTAACCCAGGTAACCCCCTCCCCCCTCACCCTGAAAAGCGGCAGCAACACGATCCCCTATTACCTGGAAGCGCCGACCAGCGCCTCCAGTCCGACGGGCGGTCTCATCGTCAACCTCACCATACCGATAACTGCTGATATCCAAGGCTTCAACTACCAAAACGCTCCGGCTGGCACCTATACTGACACGATTACCCTGCAGATAACCCCCTAAACATTGATCCTTAAATAAAGACAATGTGACACTAGGTCATGAAAATGTCAGCTCACTCTTTTTCCTTTTGACGGGTGGATGCTTTACTTTTGATCAATGGATAGCACCTTAATCTGTTTACAACTTTCAGCTGAAAGTATAGTATGCCTCGGCGAAGCTACAGGGCTCACCAAGTTGATTGTTCCCGCCGCAGCACCGATAACCAGCAGGAGAAAAAACATGACGATAACATCACCCCCAACCTCAGTACGATGCGCCCGGGCAGTGCTGTGCGCCGTATCCGCCCTCCTGATGCTTACCCCGGCACCCGCCTTTTGCGGGTGGCGCGTCTCTCCGGCACGCATTTTCCTGGAGCCGGGCGTAAAGAGCTCGGTGATAACCGTGGAAAATGAGGGGGATGAGAAGGTGAACCTCCAGGGCAAGGCCATGGAATGGGACCAGGATGCCGAGGGAAAGGATGTCTACAAGGATACCGGCGACCTGGTGTTCTTCCCTAGGATGCTCTTGCTCAACAAGGGCGAGCAGAAGATCGTCCGCGCCGGGATGAAAATACCCGCTGGCGCCCGGGAGAAGACCTACCGGCTCTTCCTCGAGGAGATCCCCCAGGCGCGCAAGAGCACGGGCGACGCGTCGCAGGTCTCGGTAGCGGTAAGGTTCGGTGTCCCCTTTTTCGTCAGGCCTATGAAAGAGGAGATGCGGGGTGAGTTGACCGGTGCGGCACTGGCCAAGGGGGTCGTAATCGCGACCGTTAAAAACAGCGGCAACACCCATTTCAGAATCAGCACCGTCTCCCTGAAAGGGACCGACAGCCAGGGGGCGGAAACCTTTGCCAGCAAGGTCGACGGCTGGTACCTTTTGGCCGATGCGGTCAGAAGCTATTCCCTGCCCATCCCCGAGGGGAAGTGCACCGGGACGGCACAGGTCGAGATCGTGGTGACAACCGACAAGAATATCACCTTGAAAAGGCAATTGAATGTGGAAAAGGCTCAGTGCCGGCCGTAACGCACCCGGGACGCACGGCAGGTCCGGCTACGCGCCCCCCCTATTCGGCATGGCCCGTTTACTGAGTAGCCCACTCCTCATGGCACTGGCGATCTGCCTGTGTGCCGTGCCGGCGCGCGCCGATCAACTCATAGCGAAGATCACTGTCAACCAGGAAGACAAGGGAGATCTGTTCGTCGACCGGGCCGCTGACGGCGATTTCCTGGTTAAATCCGAAGACCTGAAGCTGATCGGATTCCGGACTCCCTTGGGCCAGATAACCCGGATTGACGGGGAGGAGTACCGCTCTCTTCGCTCGATAACCGGCGTCAGCTTCATCTATGACGAAGGCGCCCTTGCCCTCGCCATTACGGCCCCCCCTTTACTTCTGGGAAAAGAGACGGTCGACTTGATTGCCCCGCAAACCCAAAAAATCTACTACCCCGAGGATGCCAGCCTGTTCCTCAATTACGGGGTCGATTACCTGACCAGCAGCGCGAATTCCTCCTCCAGCCTAAGCCTCACCGATCAGATCGGTGCGCGACGAGGCAACCTCCTTTTCCTGAGCGACTCCGTCTTTTCCAAAGACCAGAACCAGGAGAGATCCGTCCGTCTGCAGACCAGCTTCACCTATGACGACCGTGCCGAACTGCGGCGTTTCATCGCCGGCGACTTTTTCGCCTCCTCGGGCGACCTCGGCAGCACCCTCAACATGGGCGGCCTCTCTTTGGCAAAAGTCTACCGCATCGACCCCTACTTCATCAATTACCCGACGCTCGGCATCTCCGGGCAGGTAGCAACCCCATCGGAGGCGAAGATCTACCTGAACGGGATGTTGATCAAGACGCAGACCTTGTCCCCCGGCGAGTTCGACCTGAAAAACATCACCCCGTTCGGCGCGGCAGGCGCGGTCGAGGTAGTCCTCAAGGATGCGTTCGGGAGGGAACAGCGCCTGAGCTATCCCTTTTATTTCGCCGGCGCATCGCTTTTGAAAAAGGGCCTCCAGGAATATAGCTATAATCTCGGTTTCCTGCGGGAGAGTTACGCGACCGACAGTAACCGGTACTCCGACCTGGCGTTCTCCGCCTTCCACCGGTATGGAGTGAGCGACACCCTGACCCTTGGCTTTAGGGCGGAAGCCAAGGACAATCTCTTTAACCTGGGTCCACAGGCGACCGTGCTCCTGGGCCATGCCGGGCTGCTCAACCTCTCCCTGGCAGGAAGCACCGGCGCCAGTGGCGATTCTGGTGCCGCCGCCAGCGCCGGTTACGTGTACCAGGGCCTCGTGTTTGGAACCAACCTTGCGTTATCAGGGTACACAAGGGATTATACGATCGTCGCAGCCACCCCATTGCTGGTGCCCAAAATCCAGGCGAGCACCAACTTCTCCTACACCGACAACCTTCTTGGCTCCCTGTCGGTTGGCTATGCGATCACCAGAATGTACCTGGGACAAGACAGCAACGTGGCGAGCGTAACCTACTCCCGCCCCTTGCCCGGTAATTTCGCCTTCACTGCCAACTACCGGAGCGTCAAACAGACGGACTATGCCAATGAGGTGTACCTCACGCTGAGCTACTCACCGAAACTGGGACTGTCGGTAGCCGCCAGTTATCAGTCCAGCAATGGCAGCAGCGACTCGCAGCTTGAGGTGCAGAAGAATCCCCCTGTCGGCGAGGGATATGGTTACCGGGTAGCCCTCGACCGGTCGGACGCCTCAGGCGTGGTGACCTCCACGCTCAACCCATCCCTGCAGTACAACGGCCGTTACGGCATCTACCAGGCCGAGTTCATCGGGCAGCAGAGTGTGGGGCAGTCGACTGAGCAGTACCACCTGTCAACCTCAGGCGCCCTGGTCTACGCGGGGCACACCTTCGGTGCGACGCGCCCGGTGTACGACAGCTTCGGGCTGGTGAAGGTGGGCGACCTGGAAGGGATCAAAGTCCTGCTCAACTCACAGGAGGTCGGCAGCACCGACTCCTCGGGGAAACTCTTTATTCCGGAAATGGGCTCCTTCTATCAAAACCAGGTGAGCATTGACACCAAGCAGGTCTCCCTCGATTATTTCCTGAGCAGCGTGGCCAAGGTGATATCCCCTCCCTTGCGCAGCGGTTCGTGCATTTCGTTCATCGCAAAAAAATTGCAACCGATCAGCGGAATCCTTAAAATGCGGGTAGCCGGCGTGTTGAAACCGGTAGAATTCCTGGAAGTTACCATCGACATCAAGGGGAAGAAAATCGTCATCCCCACCGGTGCGGGGGGCGTATTCGACATAGACCTGAGCCAGTCCGAGGAGTTTAAGAAGCTGAGCGAAACCGAGGAGAGCGGCTGCGCGTCGTTTGTCGCCGGGCCGAGTTTTTTCATCCAGCCGGGCATCTATCAAGGGACGGTCGATTATGCCGGAAAACCGCGGAGCTTCCCTCTGACCATCCCCGCCTCGACAGAATCGATCATCGATCTGGGTGAAATAATCATCGACATCCCGCTGGAAAAAAAGCCAAAAGAGGCGGCCCCTCCGGCGCAAAAAGCCGCAACAGCGCCACCGGTCGTTCACCCGGCCGCCCCACCTGTGGCGGCACCCCCGGCTCCCAAAGCCCCGCCTGTGGCTCCGGCGAAACCGGCCCTGGCGCCACCACCCAAAAGGACGGTTGCTGCAGCGAACGAGCTGCCCGATGACCTCCCGGTGATGGAAGTCAACTTCCGGTTCGGAACCGCCCAACTCGCCTCCGACGATGACCGGGCGATACTGACCACTGCCATCAAGCTCTTGGAGATGTTCCCCTTGGCACGGTTGGTTATCGAAGGATATGCCGACCAGATGGGGAGCCATCAATACAACCAGATCCTCAGCAAAAAAAGGGCGCTGGCCGTCGCCGCCGCTCTCAGGAAACGGGGCGTTCCGGCGACAAGGATTGCCAAAATCAGCTGGTACGGTAAAAGGGCGCTGCTTTGTGACAGTATTGAGCCACGCTGCCGGGAGCAAAACCGACGGGTGGTTATACAGCTGATAGCGGGCCCTTAAATAAATAAACCTTTCCCTTGGCAGAAGGGAGAGATCCAAGGGGAAACAACATGAAGCTTATCCTGACAATTCTGGCAATACTCATGGCATTGCGCCCTGTCACCGGCAACGCGGTCAATTGCAGCGTATCTGCGACACCGGTCAGTTTTATCAACTATGATGTCTTCTCCACCATACCGACCTATTCCACCGGCACCGTTTCCGTCAGTTGCAACAACCCCGGCAATAAGCCAATGCCGGTCACCATTGCCATCAGCAGCGGGAGTTCCGGGACGTTCAACCCGAGACTGATGAATGCGGCAATCGGGACCGACCGTCTCAACTACTTCATATTTACCGATGCGACGCGAACCGTTATCTGGGGAGACGGGACGGGCGGGACCTCCATCGTCAGCAATACGGTTTCTAAGACTGCCCCCTGGAATGCCACCTTGTACGGTTCCTTGCCCCAGCGTCAAAACGTGAGTGCTGGCAATTACAGCGATACTCTGGTGGTAACGGTTACCTGGTGACCACACGGTAGCCGTCCGCACACCTTTAGCTGCGGCGCGCATGCGAGCATTCAGACAGCTGCGACCTCCGGAGCACCCCTGCCGCCCTTACCTTGCCTGGTATTTCCGGGGCAGTAACCCTCCCGGTAGTTGGCACCGTCTGTGCCCTGGTGTACTATAAGCATAGAAGAGAACCTGTTTGCCCGCTATCTGTTGACTACCACACAACGTACAACCAGGTAAGGAGGCATTATGAAAAGGCTTTTGACGATTGCTGCTGCACTTTTCCTGTTTCAGACAGCTTCACTGGCTCAGGCGGACGAGCTGTCATTCAGTATCAACGTGGGAGGGCCGCCGGTCGTCATCTCCCAGCCGCCCGATTTTCTCTACCCGCCGGAACTCGGCTTTGGCGTGGCGGTGGGCGTCCCCTATGACATGTTTTACCTCGACGGCATCTACTACATCTACCGGGGTGGCGGCTGGTTCCGCACCTCCAGTTACGGCGGGAACTGGATAAAGCTGCGTTCCCGGGAACTCCCCCCCGCGCTGCGCAGGTACAAGATCGCCAAGATCCACCAGTTCCGCGACCGGGAATACCGCACTTACTCTCAGGACCGCGCTCACTACCGCGGCAGAACCTACCACCCCGGCAGGCCGGCAGGCGAAGAACATCGCGAGATGAAAGCTCCGGGCCGCGAGGGGCACCCGGAGATGCGTGAACAGCGCCCGAACGAGCACGGCGGTGAACGGGGCGAGCATGAGCACGAAAGATAACCAGCTGCTCCGGGATTTCGCATTCCTCGACACTTCAACATAACACGCGCAAATGGCCAGGTCGTTCGACCTGGCCATGGTATTTTTCCAGTGGCCGGTTGTACAGGCGGGTGCGCCGGGAGTTCGCGCAGGGCAAAAAAGGTCCTGCTGCCATCAACATCCTTGACCTTTCAGGGTGCCAGGGATTATAAATCAGTTTTTCAATTTCCTGCATACGAGGCGTACATGAAAGGTCAAAGTCTTCTCGAAGCGATAGGTAACACCCCTTTGGTCGAAATCGGCTCCCTGTGCAAGAAGCCGGGAGTCCGCATCATGGCGAAGCTGGAAGGGAACAACCCTGGCGGTTCGGTCAAGGACCGCCCGGCACGCCGGATGATCCTGGCCGCCGAAGCGAGCGGTGAACTGACCTGCGACAAGGTCATCCTGGAGCCGACATCGGGCAACACGGGCATTGCCCTCGCCATGATCGCCGCGGCCCGGGGGTACCGCATCAAACTGGTCATGCCTGCCTGCGTCAGCGTGGAGCGGCGCAGCGTGCTGGAGGCCTATGGGGCCGAGATCGTGCTCTCTCCGGGATGCGAGGCGACCGACGGCGCGATCCGCCTGGCGCACAAAATTCTGGCGGGTGACCCGGAACGCTACTACATGCCCAACCAGTACTCCAATCCCTTCAATGTGCTGGCGCACTACGAAACGACCGCTCCGGAGATCTGGCGCCAGACCGAAGGCCGGGTCACGCATGTCGTCGCCGGCGTGGGAACCAGCGGTACGGTCATGGGCCTGGCGAAATTTTTCCAAGAGACCGGTCCCAAGGTCCGCATCGTGGCCGTCGAACCGGTGCTGGGCCACAAGATCCAGGGGCTGAAGAACATGCAGGAGGCGATAGTGCCGGCCATCTACGACCCCAACGCCTATCATCAAAAACTCGTCGTGGAGGACGATGACGCCTTCGAAACGGCACGGCTGCTCGCCGCACACCAGGGCATTTTTTGCGGGATGTCCGGGGGGGCCGCCGTGGCCGGCGCGCTCACCCTATCGAAAGACCTGGAAAGCGCAGTGATCGTGGTCATAGTTCCCGACCGTGGCGACCGCTATCTCAGTACCAACCTCTTCAAGTCGATGTGCGCCCAGTGCCCGCCCTAGTCCCTAAAGCAAGCGATTCCCTAATTTCCCCTTCCCCTGGAAGGGGAGGGTTTGATTGCCAATGTTGTTGGATAGTTGAGCAGACTCAACCGTGCAAAAACAGCCGCAATATCGGCGGCCTTACCCGTTTTCAACCCTTAAGGGAGCAACAATGGCCAACATCCTGATGCTTTTCCTGGCGCTCGGCATCATCCTGCTCGGCGCCACGGTCTTCACCAACGGCCTGGAATGGTTCGGCAAGAAAATGAACCTGTCCGACGGGGCCGTCGGGAGCATCTTCGCAGCCATCGGCACGGCACTTCCCGAAACGCTCATCCCGATCATCGCCATCCTGTTCGGCTCCCGGGAAGCCGGCCAGAGCATCGGCGTGGGTGCCATCATCGGCGCCCCCTTCATGCTCGGGACCCTCGCGCTCTTCATCAGCGGCCTGGCAGTCATGGCCAACCGGAGAAAGAGAGCCGACTTTCCGGTGCTGCGCGTCGACACCATCGTCATGCGCCGCGACATGGAGTACTTCCTGTCGCTCTACACGCTTGCCATCGCCTGCACCTTCCTTACCCACCCGGTATTGAGGGTCTTCGTCGCCATGACCCTGTTCCTTTGCTACGGCGCTTATGCACTGAAGACCATCAAGGGGAATCACAGCCAGATCGTGGAGGAATCGGATCTCGACCCCTGCTACTTCGCGCCCAAGTCCCACGACCCCAGGTTCGGCCTCATCCTGTTCCAGGTAATGAGCTCGCTTTTCCTGATCGTCTGGGGTTCCTACATCTTCGTGGAGAAGGTGCAGATCATCTCGCTTCAGATGGGAATTTCGCCGTTTATCCTTTCCATGATCATCGCTCCGATCGCCACTGAACTCCCCGAGAAGTTCAACAGCGTCATCTGGATCAACAAGGGGAAGGATACCCTCGCCATTGGCAACATCACCGGTGCTATGGTGTTCCAGAGTTCGGTGATAACTGCCATCGGAATAATGATGACTCCGTGGCAGTTGAATCACGCCGCGTTCGTGACGGTGGTGCTGACCTTTGCCTCGGTGAGTCTTGCCTACACCCAGATACGGCTCAAAAAGAAGCTTACACCGACGACCCTTTTGGCCGGCGGCTTTTTTTACGCCCTGTTTCTGGTACTGATCTCTACTGGCAAGCTGTGACGGCAACCACACCAGTATTGCCGCAGGAGAGTCATCAGGACGCGAATTCCGCCGCAGCAACGCCACCCCTTCGGGAGGTAGCGCAAGCTTCTCACCAGACACCTCCCGATCCCCCCGCAACCTTCACGGTTTTCTTCCCCCCCCGGCATATTTAATTTCAGTTTTCATTAAATGGGCCGATACTGCAAGCAAGGGCTCGACAGCTTCCGTTTCCGGCCACCCGGCAAGCGGCGTCGGAGGGGCTGCGCTGAAGGTACGCTGAAAGGTACCCACCATTTTGCCGCTAGCGGTTTCGACTCACCGCAGTGAGGGGTTTTATGCAGCACTGCTCAGATTGGGGCGCTAACCGAATTACATCGAACGAGCAGCCCGATGCTTTGCACCAGGGACTAATGGACCAAACCGGGCATGCGCTGATAGCGACCAACCTGAAGGGGATCATCACCTTCTTCAACAAGGGCGCAGAAATGATGCTCGGCCACCAAGCCAGCGACCTGGCAGGAAGGCCTGCCGCGGATATTTTGCTGCGGGCAGGCGATCCCTGGTCCGAAACGCAATCTGTGCAGGACCCGGGCGGCGTCCCCCCTGGCTTTGACTTCATCGCCGCGCAGCTCCGACGCACCGGTGCCTGGTCAGGAAAGGCTATCCTGCTCAGAAAGGACGGCTCACAGCTCACGGTGCAGCTTAGCGCGTCCGTCATGCTCGACCGTGCCGGCCTGCCGTCGGGCTACCTCTGCATCCCCGAGAGGATCCCGGAAAACCGGGCCCTGGAGAGCGACCTTGAGAAAAGCCGTGACCTTTTGAACGCAACCCTAGAGGCGATGCCGCACCCGACCTACCTTAAGGATAGCAAGGGCGTCTTCATCAACTGCAATAGCCGTTTCGCGGAGTTCATCGGCATCGCCCGGGAGTGCATCATCGGCAGACGGGCGGGCGGTCTGGACTCGCCGGAACCGACCTGCCTGGAGGCGCTGATCGACAGGGACCAGGCCTACCCCGCCAGCCTCGCTGGTAAAAAAATGGTGCGCCGCGCCGGCAGCGCGAGCGCCATACTGTTTTTCCGCGAAGAGGCACTGATTGACAACCTCGGCCACGAATTCGGGGTGGTCGGCAACATACTCGACATCACAGGGCAGACCAGAATAGAGGAGGAACTGCAACATAAGGCGGCCATGCTTGAGGAGGAGATCGCCAAACACCTGCGCGTGGAGCGTGAGCTCAAGCAGAGCGAGGAGCGCCTGAGCGTCATCTTCGAGGCCTCCCAGGCAGGCATCGTCATGGTCGCGCCGGACGGCACCATAGACTTCGCCAACCAGCGCATGGCTGAGATGTTCGGCGTGAGCCTCGAAGAGCTGCTGGGATCCCGTTACGAAAACTGGCTGCACCCAAGTGACCGAAGCGACGGAGAGGCGATGACGGAGAAACTCATCACCGGGGCTATCTCCGCCGTCACGGTAGAGCGCCACTACACCCGGCGTGACGGCAGCGATTTCTGGGGATACCTTTCGGGGCGGCGTATGATAAACGGCGACGGCTCCCTCTGTGCCCTGATCGGCACCATTGCGGACGTAACCGAACTGCGCAGCTCCCAAAACGCCCTGAAACGGGAGAAGGACCGGCTGACGGTTACCCTGAGCTCCATCGGAGACGGGGTTATCACGGTCGACACCGAGGGGCGTGTGACTCTGTTAAACCGGGCGGCCGAGGACCTCTGCGGCTGCCGGCAGCAGGAGGCCGCCGGCCTGCCACTGGACCAGGTGTTCCACGTGGTTGACGAGCGGACCAGGGTTCCCAAGCAGAATTCCATCGCCCGCGCGCTGGAAAGCGGCGAGGTGATCGAGCAGTCGGGGCATGATCTGTTGATCTCCCGGGACGGATCCGAGCGCATCATAGTTGCGAAGACCGCCCCGATTCTCGACTACGACCACCAGATACCCGGCGCGGTCTTGGTGTTCAGCGACATCACCGAAAGACGCGAGATCGAGGAGGAGCTCTTCAAGGCGCGCAAACTGGAATCGCTCGGCATCCTGGCCGGCGGCATCGCCCACGACTTCAACAACCTGTTGACCGGGATCATGGGCAACATCTCGCTTTCCCGGGCCAACATCCCCGACGGCCACAGTGCGGCCACCTTCCTGGACCGCGCCCGAAAGGGTGCTGAGCAGTCGAAGGATCTCACCCTGCAGTTACTTACCTTTTCCAAAGGTGGCGCGCCGATCAAGAAACTGACCTCCATCTCCCAGGTCTTGATGGACTCGGCCATCTTCGCCTTGAGAGGCTCCAACGTGCGCTGCGAATTCGACATCGACCCCCATCTCTGGTGCGCCGAGGTCGACACCGGTCAGTTGAGCCAGGTGATCAGCAACCTGGTCATCAACGCCGACCAGGCGATGCCCGGGGGGGGCTCCATCGTCATCAGGGCGGAAAACGTGCTGCCGCTCGACGAGAACGACCATGGCCGGCGGATCCGGATCACCTTCAAAGACACCGGGACCGGCATCTCAGAACAGGACCTAAGCCGCATCTACGACCCCTATTTCACCACCAAGACGACCGGCAACGGGCTGGGGCTGGCCACCGTCTACGCCATCATCCGCAACCACGACGGGGAGATCCGGGTCTTTTCCCGACCGGAGCACGGCACCACTTTCGCCATCACGCTCCCGGCGCAGCAGGGGAGCGCGCCGCAACAGTCGCAAAGCGCGGCCCGGGCACAGGCGGCAGAGGAGGTGGCGGGCGGCAGGATACTGCTAATGGACGACGAGGACTCCATCAGGGAGATGGCGACTGCGGCCCTCTCCATGTTCGGGTACCATCCGGTCGTGGCCCGCGAGGGGGATGAGATGCTCAAGCTGTACCGTGAGGCGCTGCTGGCGGGCGTCCCTTTCGATGCGGTCATCATGGATCTGACGGTCCCGGGAGGAATGGGCGGCAAGGAGGCGGTGAAAAAGCTGCTGGAGCTGGACCCGCAGGCGCGCGCCATCGCGTCGAGCGGCTATTCGGCTGACCCGGTCATGGCCAACTATCTGGAGTACGGCTTTGCCGGCATAGTATCAAAACCGTACAGTTTGCAGGACCTGGACAGTACCCTCAAGGAAATCCTCGCCAAGGGTCGGCACTGATCGACGGACGGCAACGCTGCTGTCCAGAAGTCGTTACAAAAAAACCGCCCTGACTGTGGGCGGCTTTTTTTTGAGAGTAAATCTGAACTTGTGAGGATCAGACAGCAGCCTTTGCCTTGGCGACTCTCGGCTTGGCAACCTTAGGGGCCTTGGCGATTAGGTGCCTTGGCGACCGTTTCCTTCGCTTCGACGGCAACTTTGGCAGCCTTGGCGGGCTTCGCTGCCTTGGGCGCCTTCACAGCCTTGGCAGGCTTGGCAATTTTACCGGGGGCCGCTTTTTTTGCCTCGATGTTTGCCATCCGGACTTCCCGTGCCTTGGCGAGGTTGTCGGCGAGCCCCCTGTCCTGCGCCATTTTCCGGCGTGCCTCGGAGTAGTTCTTGGCGGACAGTGCCTGCTTGCTCGGAATGCCGAACTGCTTCTTGTACTCGCCGGGCTTCAAGCCGTGAGCGGTGCTCAGATGGCGCGCCAGGGTCTTAAAGCCTCCCTTGCCGCACACCATGCAGACCACTTCGCCCTTTTTAAAGGCCTCTTTCACGGTGAGGGAAGGTTTGGCCTCTTCGGCTCCCTCGACACCCTGGCCTGCTTCCAGGTTTTTGAGTGCGTTGTGTACTTTTCCGATTTCAAATATAAGCTGTTCTGAAGTCATCGGAGTACTCGACGCATGTGATGCTACAATCTGAGCCGCGATTTCCACTAACGTTGCCATTGATTGATCCTCCGTATTGCATAATAGAATGTATGCTTAATATTGACATGTTTGCTGGGATTGTCAATATTATTTATTTCCACAGCAAGTGTGGCAACTATTTGGCGAATTACGGGGCGTCTGCATTCCGTATACCTGACATTTCGGTAATTGTTTGCGCACAGCAAGGCTCTTTTCTACGCGGAACTTGGGCGATCAACCGGTAAAATACGAGGATGCGGCGCCGGTGGCTTCATATGAGGGTGCTGCCCGAAGCAGTCCAATTTGACGGGCCCGACTGCCTGGAGCGGGTGCTGAAGTCCAATACTCAAATCCAGCCGGTCCGTGTCGTTGCATCGATAACTGTGAAGCGGAGAGTTTTAAAGCTTCGAGAGAGCACCGATCTCTGTTACTGAATGTGGTGTAAACAGTTTTATTGTCATCTTCACGACCGACAGCACCCGGTTTACAGCAAAAGCGGCATGATTGCAACGTATTATCAGGTACCAACAATGCGGCCAGCTTAAAAACAAATCCGTAGCAGCGTCCTCCAGGACGCCAAATTTGCGGCAGGAATGCTGCTCCTACCAAGGGATTCCGTTCACACGCAGGTGCGCGGCAACGATTGGCAGGTCACCTCCTGCGGGGCGGGGTGGCCAATTTTTTTTGAGGAAGTTTATCTTGACAAAATCAGTGCGATTCAGTATTAGTGATTGGGCACAATGGTGCTGCAGTTTCAACTCACAACTAAATAGCACAACTTATCTAGAGCGATCGAGGGACTGGCCCTTTGACGTCGCGGCAACCTCCCCATCGGGGAAGGTGCCAAATCCTGCGGAACGAATTTCGTTCCGGTAGATAAGGAAGCGCGGACCGTCGCCTATAAAAGTCCCCTTCCGACCCCGGAAGGGGACTTTCTTTTTTGGAGGTAGCAGATGAACATCGCAACGCAGGCAGCGCATATCGGGCTGGATCGGGAGACTAGGACCGGAGCCGTTACGGTGCCGATCTACCAGACCGCGACCTTCCGTCACCCGGGTCTCGGCCAGAGCACCGGCTACGACTACTCCAGGAGTGGCAACCCGACACGGCAGGCCCTGGAGGAGGGAATCGCCCTTATGGAGGGGGGCTGTCGAGGCTTTGCCTACGCTTCGGGAATGGCCGCCATCACGAGCCTTTTGTTCCTCTTTCGCCAGGGCGACCACCTGATCGTTACCGAGGACCTCTACGGCGGGAGCTACCGGCTCTTCGAGAAGCTCTTCCAGCAGTTCGGCTTGAGTTTCAGCTACGTGGACACCAGCGACCCGGCTTCGGTGGAGCGGGCGATCCGGCCCAACACGCGCGCCCTCTTCGTGGAGTCGCTGACCAACCCGCTCTTGAAGGTCGCCGACATCGGCGCGCTCGCCACCATCTGCCGCGCCAGCCGCCTTTTGTGCATCGTGGACAACACCTTCCTCACCCCGTACCTCTTGCGCCCGCTGGACCTGGGCGCCGACCTAACCGTCTACAGCGGCAGCAAGTACCTGGCCGGGCACAACGACACGGTCTGCGGACTGGTGGCAGTAAAGGACCCGGAACTGGCCGAGCGGGTCTACTTTCACCAAAACGGGGCGGGCGCCGTGCTGGGCCCCCAGGACAGCTGGCTCACCATACGGGGCATGAAGACGCTCACCATACGCATGGACCGGCAGCAGGAAAACGCCCGGGCCATAGCCTCCTGGCTCGCCTCCCACGCGCAGGTCGCCAAGGTCTACTATCCGGGCCTGGAGGACCATCCCGGTCACCAGCTTATGGCAAGGGGAGGCAGGGGCTTCGGCGCCATGATCTCCTTCGAGGTTAGTGAGCCCCACCTGGTGGACCGGCTGCTCATGAAGACACGCCTGATCTCATTTGCCGAGAGCCTGGGCGGGGTGGAGAGCCTGATCACCTTCCCGCAGGTGCAGACCCATGCGGACATCGAGCCCGAGACCCTGGAGCGGCTCGGAATCAACCACCTGCTTTTGCGGCTCTCAGTGGGGATAGAGGACAAGGACGACCTGATCGCCGATCTGGCGCAGGCCTTTGCAGAAGGAGAAGACGCATGAAATTCGCAACAGAACTCATCCACGGCGGCAACCCGATAGACCCGGAGCACGGCTCCCTCAGCCACCCGATCTACCTCAGTTCCACCTTCGCCCAGCATTCCATGGACCACTTCGGCAGGTACGACTACGCCCGCTCGGGAAACCCGACCCGGGAGGCGCTTGAGGAAGCGATAGCCGGGCTGGAAGGGGGCTCCACCGGGCTTGCCTTTGCCTCGGGGATGGCCGCCATTGCCTCCACCTTCCTGATCTTTGCCCCCGGGGACCACCTGGTCGTCTGCGAGGACGTCTACGGCGGCACCTTCCGCGTCTTATCCACGCTGTTCAGCAGCTGGGGGCTCTCCGTCAGTTTCGTGGACGCCACCAGCCTGGAGGCGATTGCCGCGGCGATTCGTCCCGAAACCAAGGCGCTCTACCTGGAGACCCCGTCCAACCCGCTGATCAAGATCACCGACCTCCCCGCCGCGGTCGCCCTTGCCAAGGAGCGCAATCTTCTCACCATCGTGGACAACACCTTCATGACGCCATACCTGCAGCGCCCCCTTGAGCTTGGCTGCGACATCGTGCTGCACAGCGGCACCAAGTTTTTGAACGGGCACTCCGACGTGCTCTGCGGCTTCGCCGTCACGGGCGACCCGGAACTTGGCAAGAGACTGCGCTTCATACAGAACGCCTTCGGCGCCGTGCTTGGCCCCCAGGACTGCTGGCTGGTGCTCAGGGGCCTCAAGACCCTGAAGGTGCGCATGGAGGAGAGCCAGACCGGCGCCAGAAGGATCGTCTCCTGGCTCAAGGAGCAGGCACTGGTGGTAAAGGTGTACTACCCCGGCCTTCCCGAGCATCCGGGGTACCAGGCCCACCTGCGACAGGCAAGCGGCCCGGGTGCCGTGCTTTCCTTTGAGCTCGCGGACTTCCAGGTCGTCAAGCGGCTCCTCGAAGGGGTTAAGCTGGCGGCGTTTGCGGTAAGCCTGGGCGGGGTGGAGAGCATTCTCTCCTACCCCGCGAAGATGTCTCACGCGGCCATGCCCGCAGCCGAGCGCGAAGCGCGCGGGATCAAGGACACCCTGGTACGGCTCTCGGTGGGACTCGAGGATCCCGAGGACCTGATCGCGGACATGGACCGTTTGCTGAACTGACAGTGGAGGTTCAGCGATTGTATCTCCATGGAAAACTGACTGTTTTGACTCCGGGGATTGCCCTCTGGAAGACGGCCAACCCCTCGTCTGTTATGCTGTTGCCGCTGCTTGTCAGCCCCTTTAGCCCGGGAAGACGCTGCAGATGGACCAGTCCAAAGTCGGTTATGACTGTCTGATACAGGAAGATGCGCTTCAGGTTGGTGAGTGATGTGATACCGCTCAGGGCGGCATCGGTCAGGCGCGGCCCGGAGAGATAAAGTTCCTCGAGTCCGGTCAGGTGAACGATGTTTTCCAGGTCGCTGTCGCACACCTCGTAGAGGAAAAGGGATTGCAGGTCATCGGGCCCAAGCGTTAGCATCTGGTGCAGCTTGACCTGGACGCCTGCCTTGACGTCCAGGCGGACCGCCTTGTCGGCATCGACCTTCAGACAGCCACGGGCCTCGCCCAGTCTCCTCCAGTTGCTGTAGTTGAGCGAGCACCGGTCCCGCAAATACAGGGTCCCTTGAAAGTCATCGGCAGGAAAGCATATCTCCCGACGCTCTTTAGCCGTAGCCTTGGCGCTCTCCTGAGCCCATTCCCCCTTAAGATTGGCCAGGCGCCTGAGAGCGCGGGCGATGTTCAGGTCGGCGGCCGCCACCATCTCGGCGAACAGGTCGTTTCCCCGGGCGAGACCGCTCTCCACTCTCAACTTGAAGCGGCAAACGTAACTCCCCTTAAGTTCCTCCACCTTGGCGTTGACGGCCTGGATTTCCTGGCGCTCGCGCGCGATGCTGCGGATCACCCGGACCAGCTCGGCGGCGATATCGCACCCTTCCACCGCCCCGGCAGAGCGTTGCCATTTGCACAGGATCTCTTGCAGGGTCCGGCGGTCCTTTTGGGCGTAGGCACGGTTCGCCCGAGCCATCAACTCGTGGCGGTCGATCTCACCCGCGCCGGCGCGGCCGAGATCGGGATGGATCGCCTTGGCAACCTCGCGGTACAAGGCCCTGATCTCCTGGTCACTGGAGCTGACTTTCCTTGCTACAGGTGCGCCGCAGCCGCCCGCCTCTTCTGAGGCAGTCCCCCGGTACTGCCTGCTCTCCTCGTTGGCATCTCCGGTCTGCGTGGCAATCTCGGCCTCTATCCTTTCCAGTTCGGCGATGCGCCGGCCCAAGGTCTGATCGTATTTTCTCTCAAAGCGTGCAATCTCATCGCGTACCTGCTGCAGAGCAGCCAGCGCTGCTGCGTGCTGGGCAGTCAGGCAGGCGAGTTCGGTGAGCTTTTGCTCCAGTTCGATCTCTTCGAGAAGTTTCTGCTGAAACCGAGACTTCATCCTGGCACCCGCCGCGATTAGCATGATCTGTTTAATAGCTCCATGTTAGCACGGCTTGAAGTTCGGTTACAAAGATATTGTGCTCCCCGCCTATGTCAACAAGTCGCCCTGGCACCCCGTCTCCCCTGCTACGGCAACGAGAAGCCGCGGTAACTACTTGCAGTAGCGGGATTTTATGTTATACGGATAAAGCAGTGAAAAAGCATGTTCTCCCATCGGATTTTACCTGCCGGGGCTTTGTCATTTTACCTACTAAGCAACAAGGGGAAAGCCATGAATAGTGCCAAAGAGAAGGTAGCACCAGATCTTACCGCGCGCTGCAGTGGGTCCATCTGGGGGGAGTTCGTCGGTGACGCCCTCTGCCTTGGCAGCCACTGGATCTACGACCTCAACGAATTGGGCAAACGCTTCCCGGGAGGGGTGAGCGGCTTCGAGACGCCAGTCGTGGGGCACTATCACGCGGGCAAGCGCTCCGGGGATTTCACCCACTACGGCGATGCCGCCCTGCTGATGCTCCAGTCAGTGGCGCAGACCGGGCAATTTTCTCCCCAGGATTTTGGCGGCCGTTTCATCGCGTTTTTTTCCTCCCGGGAGTACCGGGGATACCTGGACCATGCCACTAAGGGGACCCTGGAGAACTATCTTCCCTTCGCGGCCCAATTTCCCAACAACCCGTACCATTTCCAGGGGGGTACGGACGACGACCAGCCTGCCACGGCCACGCGCCTGGCACCGGTGGTGGTTGCCCATTACCAGGATGAAGCTCTCCTGCGCGTCGTTAAAAGCGCCACCCAGGTCTGCCAGAACAACTCGAGGGCCGTGGTCTATATGAAGTGCCATGCTTTGGTGCTCAAATCGCTCCTGTCGGGAGGCGGACTGGGAGACGCGTTCAAGACCGGGGCCAAGGCCGTAGCGGATGAGCCGGAGTACGGCAGGGAGTTAAGTGGAGCGACGGAAGCAGTAATAGGAATGCTCGACCAGGAGGTGCGCGAAGTAACGCTTAAACTTGGTCAGTCCTGTCCGCTTAAAAGCAGTTACCCGGCTGCCATGCACGCCGCGTTGAAGTATCAGGACGACCCGCGACGCGCTCTTCTTGAATCGGCCAATGCCGGAGGCGACAACGCGGCACGCTGCGCCATGATCGGGGCTTGGCTCGGAGCCCTGCACGGGGTGAACGGGATACCAAGGGAGTGGCTCGATAAGGTGAACAAGAGGAACGAGATAGGGAGTTATATCGAAAAGATAGTGACGCGGCTGGGGACCGGCCAGGCGAGGTAGTATAGCCTACCCCTACCCCTCAGGGAGAGGAGACTTTTTCAGGCTCTCCCGCAGCATCCTGGTCAGCAGCCGGTCCAAAGAGGAGGCGAAGCGCTGGCGATCGGTGAGGCTGAATTGCCCCGGGCCACCCTGGACCAGACCGTCGGCCCGCAATTCCTGCATCAGGTTGCGCATGGAGAGCCGCTCTCCGACGTTTTCCTCGGTGTAGAGTTCGCCCCGCGGGTCGAGAGCCACCCCGCCCTTCCCGACGATCCGGGCGGCCAGCGGTATATCGGCGGTTATCACCAAGTCATCGGGCTGGGCGTTATCCGCAAGATAATCGTCCGCCGCATCGAAACCATTCTCCACCCGAACCGAAGTGACGAACCTAGTGTGGGATTTGGAAAGGTCGCTGTTTGCCACCAGGCACACCTGCACCTTGAGGCGCTCGGAAGCCCGGAACACCATTTCCTTGATAACCCTGGGGCAGGCATCCGCATCTATCCAAATTTTCATGTGCTCCTTCCACTTTTTAAACAGTTGCTTAGTTAGAGTAGCCCCGCAGCCTCAGCAGTTAACGCTACTACACCCCCCCGGTGAAGTCAACGAGACAGGGACAACGAATGCTCTGGCGGTACGCGAATCTTACGAAGATGATTTTAATTGAATTTTAAAATTATAAGATTGACATGCAGCCGGCAAAGCTGATATGGTGCCACATCCGCGGGTGTTCCCGGATAAAACCAACAAGAAGCAATATGGGAGAAGTAAGTAAATGGTAAACGGAACTGTGAAATGGTTTAACGACAGCAAGGGGTTTGGTTTTCTTGAGCAGGAAAATGGCGAAGACGTATTCGTGCATTTTTCCGCTATCACTGGCGACGGATTCAAGTCCCTTACTGAGGGCGACAGCGTTACGTTCGAAATCGTGAAAGGCCCTAAAGGTCTTCAGGCGGCCAACGTTTCCAGGGTTTAATAACATACCGTAGAACTTTATTGGAAAGCCCCGGAGAGATTCGGGGCTTTTTTTGTGTCCATTGATAAAGGACACGGGCATTCACCCCTATCCTTATTCATCACACATCTACACCACGGCATCTAAAGCGCTGGACCGCTCAGAAGTTCAGGGGTGGTTTCCAAAGTTAGCTCCCCGACGGTCAGGTACACGGCCCCTTCAGTGACGGTGACCGACCAGGTGATGGCGCGCTGCAGGTTTGCCACCAACTGCGCCAGGAAGCCGAAATCAACGCCGACAATGGTCAGGTTCTGGCTCGTGCCGAGTTTGGGCAAGTTCTGCGACAGCCACCGGGTCTGGCTCTGCGCGGGTCCGCTTGCGAAAAGGACGGCACGCTCCACGTGGTGGCACGACTTGGCCAGGCGCTCGGGATCGGGAAGCCCCACCTCGATCCAAAGCTTGACACGGCCGTCCGGGCCGATACTCCAGAGATCGGGTTCGTCACCTGACCCTACCCCCTTGGTGAAGTTCAGTCCCTCCTCAAAGCAGAGCGCGTAGGCAAGCAGGCGCGCCACCAGACGCTCCGCCGTTTCCGAGGGATGCCTGGCGATGGTGGTCTGCAACTGTTGGTAGACCTGGCGGTCGAGATCGGAAAGCTGAACCGACGCGCGGTAGACTGTAGAGGGAAGTGCCATTGAATCAGTATCCTTATTTAGTTATTCCTCTTCTTCAAAAGGCTTGAAATCGCGCAGCCACCCCTGCCAGTCAAAATTCTCAAACTCTATGAGCAAGGCGGTCGGAATGAAGGTATCCAACTCATTCATCCTTTGCTTCAGAAGCTCACCGGTAAAGTCCCTGAATAGAGATACTTCTTGTCTAAAAATGGTATCAAATGGCGCCCTGAGCCCTTCCAGTTCCACAGGGTCTGCATCGACAAAATTCATGGTACACCAGTCGTCATGCATCAATTCGCCGCCTGTGTCGATGAGCGGAATGCCGTGCAGTCTGCAGGTCATCGGGCGGTTCTCGTAGACCAGACAGCGACCGTCCTCGCCAACCAGAACGCACGGGGTCTCGTCTTCCTCGGGCATGAGCGGTTCCCACTGCTCCTCGGGTCGGTAGTTCAGCACAAAGGGGTGCTCGAATTCCGGCCACTGCTGCCGCATCAGAAAAAGGCGCTCACCGCATTTCCTCTGCACCCGAGCCCTGACCTCCAATGCCAGGGCGTCGAAACCCAGTTTCAGGTAATAGGCGTCCAGGAGGGTGATATCGAAAAGAGATCGGCAGCAGGCCGAGCAGCCGCTCTGGCAGGAGATTTTTTCCGGGAAGAGCTCCATGGACTGGGCAAACCAGCGGTCCACCTGCCCAAGAAGATCTTTGTACCTGGTCAGTATTTTTTCCATGATTTCTTGAAACCTTCCCTCACCCCAGCCCTCCAGAGAAAGAGGGAGAGTTTACACCAGTGAATCAAATAACCAGGGCATCTATTTAGGCATGCCCAGAGGGATAGTTTGCACAAGTTATGATAACAGACGCAGAGCCGGACAAAACCTCACCTCGCCCTCCAGGAAAGGGAGTTGCACGGAATGGAACCGCTGTGACAGTCAGCAAAAAAAGGAAGGCGGCAAATCTGAAATTGCCGCCTTCCGATCTGCGTGACACGGACCTATCTGGTACTTCTAGGAAAGGATCTCAGCCTTGGTGAAGATCGATTTCATCCAGTAGCCTTCCTTCTCGATGTTCTCGCGGCCACCTTCTTCACGGTCCACCAGGGTCACCACACCCAGCACGGTCAACCCCTCTTCCTCGGCGCGCTTGATTGCCTTGATGGAGGAGCCGCCGCTGGTTACGACGTCCTCTACGATCACCACGCGTGCTCCGGGCTTCAGGTTCTTCCTCCCCTCAAGCCAGGCACCGGTACCGTGCCCTTTCGGCTCCTTCCGGATGATGAAACCGGGAATCGGCTTTCCTTCCAGAAAACTCACTACCGAGGTGGCCGTTGCGATCGGGTCCGCCCCGAGGGTGAGCCCCCCAACCCCTTCGACTCCTTCAACGTCGCGGATCGATTCGAAGAACAGCTTGCCGGTCAGGTAGCCCCCTTCCGGATGCAGCGTGGTCTGCTTGCCATCGAAATAAAAGTCGCTCGCGCGCCCGGAGGCGAGCACGACGTTTCTCTTCTCGTATGAAAGCTCGATGATGATCTTCTTCAGGCGTTCCCGTTCGGTCATTTTATCTGGATCTCCTTTTCGAATAGTCCCATCTGCGGCTCGTCTTCTAATTCGAGGCGCGGGAATTTAACCGGGTATCCCCCGGTAAAGCAGGCGTTGCAGAAGTGGGCGTTCTCGCCGCCGACCGATTTCATGAGACCTTCCTCGGAGAGGTAGCCGAGCGAGTCTGCCGTTATGTAGCGGCGGATCTCGTCGACCGAATGCGATGAGGAGATCAGCTCCTTGCGGTTGGGGGTATCGATCCCGTAGTAGCAGGGATAACTGGTGGGGGGCGACGAGATGCGCACGTGCACCTCGCTCGCGCCGGCGTTACGCACCATCTTGACGATCTTGCGGGAGGTGGTGCCGCGCACGATGGAGTCGTCGATGATCACCACCCGTTTTCCCTTCAAAAGCTCGCGCACCGGGTTCAGCTTGATCTTCACGCCGAAATGGCGGATGGCCTGCTGCGGCTCGATGAAGGTGCGACCCACGTAATGGTTGCGGATCAGCCCCAGTTCGAAGGGAATGCCGGATTCCTCCGCGTACCCCAGCGCCGCCGGCACGCCGGAGTCGGGTATCGGGATCACGATGTCGGCGTCCACCTTGTGCTCCCGAGCCAGCTGTTTCCCCTGCTCCTTGCGCACCATGTAGACGTTCTTGCCGAAGATGTGCGAGTCGGGGCGAGCGAAATAGACGAACTCGAAGATGCAAGGGGTGGGCTTCACTTTCTTGAGCGGGAAATAGGAAGTCATGCCGTTCTTGTCGACGACGATCACCTCGCCGGGCTCGATCTCCCGGATAAACTCGGCGTCGATCAGGTCGAGCGCGCAGCTCTCGGAGGCGACCACGTAGGCTCCCCCAAGGCGGCCCAGGCAAAGCGGCCGAAAGCCGTTGGGATCGCGCACCGCGACCATGCGCGTCTCGGTGAGAAACAGCAGGCAGTAGGCCCCCATGATCCGGGAGAGCGCGTCGGTGAGACGGTCCAACAGGGAGTTTTCCTTGGAGGTGGCCAGCAGGTGGACAATGATCTCGGTGTCCATGGTGGTCTGGAAAATGGAGCCGTACGCCTCGAGCTCATCCTTGATGATCTGGGCATTGACGATGTTGCCGTTGTGGGCCACGGCGATGGAGCCGCGCGAGTAGTCCACCATGATAGGCTGCACGTTCTTGATGACGGAGGAACCGGTCGTCGAGTAGCGCACGTGGCCTATGGCCGAGTTGCCGGGGAGCGATTTGAAGATTTCCTGGTTGCCGAAAACGTCGGCGACGAGTCCCATGCTCTTGTGGGCGTGCAGGCTTGTCCCATCCGAGGAGACGATGCCGCAGCTCTCCTGCCCCCGGTGCTGCAGTGCGTAGAGCCCGAGGTAGGTGAGGTTGGACGCCTCCGCGTGGTTGAATACGCCGAAAACGCCACACTCTTCTTCAGGTTTATGCATCAACATTTCTTCCACGAGCCACTCCTTATCTGCTGCAAACCGGCCGATTGCCGCTGTTACCTGTGCTGGTTTTACAGGTTCTGCTTCACGTAGTTGGCCGCGTTCCTGAAGAAGACTAGCCCCCCACCCTCTTCGGGAATCTCCTCCCTGGTCCAGCGCGGGTGCTGGGTACGATGCACGAACGCCTCGGGATGGGGCATGAGACCCATGACGCGCCCGGTCTCGTCGCAGATGCCGGCAATCGCGTTCAGGGAGCCATTCGGGTTTTCCGGAAACTCCATGGTAGCCGCGCGATAATCCCTGTCGGAATATTTCAGGCAGGCGAGGTGCTGCGACTCGATAGCCTCCAGTGTCTCCGGCGCATCGACCAGGAACTTCCCTTCGCCGTGGCGGATCGGGAGGTAGACCCCACCCTCGATGCCGCGGGTGTAGAGCGAGGGGGAAGCAGGGTCGCACTTCAGATAGCACCAGCGGTCCTGGAAGCGGCCGTTGGCGTTGTAGGTGAGCGTCGCGGTCTGCTTCAGGTAATCGCTGCCGAGCGCAGGCAGCATCCCCATCTTCACCAGGAGCTGGAAGCCATTGCAGACGCCAAGTATCAGCTTGCCGTCGCCAATGAAGCGTAGCAGCTGTTCGAGGATAGGCTCGCCGCTCACCTCGACAGCCGCGTGACGCAGACGGTTGGCCTGCGCCTTGGCGCTTCCCAAGTCGTCGCCGTCCAGAAAGCCGCCGGTGAGATTCAGGAAGTGGTAGTCATCCAGGCTCACCTCGCCTGACATGAGTTCGGAAAGGTGGGCGATGCGCGCCTCGTCAAAGCCGCCGAGCGTGCAGGCGTGCGCCGCTTCCATCTCGCAGTTGGTGCCGTTACCTGTTATGACCAGCGCTTTAGCCTTTGTCATCAAGAGCCCCTCTATTCATGTTGTCCGCGGCGGTTCGATTCTCATTATGACACACTCCGCGTATATATTGGGTAGGGAAAGTTGGCCTCTTTCCGTGGCTCACCCTTCCCTCGGGCGGGGGAGAGGGAGGGCGTCACAGGTCCTGCAACGGAGCCTGCCAGGCCGCCTTGAGCTCTCCGATATCCGACGTTACCACCTGGGCGCCGGAAAGCCCGACTACGCTGACGGTGGTCCCATACGTGACCTGCCCGACCTGTGCACAGACGGTTCCGGTCATGGCCTTCTCGAACGCTGCGGCTTTTTCAGCCCGAACGGTGATCAGAAGCCGGGAGGCGGACTCGGAAAAGAGCAGCACCAGGTCGCTGCGGCCGTCCCCCTCGAAGGCAACCTTGCCCAGGTCCAGGTCCATTCCGAAACCGCCCGCGAAAGCTGATTCGGCCGCCGCTACCGCGAGTCCCCCGTCGGAGAGGTCGTGGCAGGAAGCGATAAGGCCTGCGTTCAGCGCCCGGTTATAGGCACGGTAGCCGGCAAGCGCGCACTTGGCATCGACCTTGGGGACGGAGTTCCCGACGTAACCCTGCAGCGCCAGGTACTCGGAACCACCGAGTTCGTTCTTGGTGGCGCCGAGCAGGTAGACCAGGTCGCCGGGGCGCTTCACGTCCATAGTGACGGCGAGACGGGCGTCCTCCATCTTGCCGATGACCGAGAAGAGCAGGGTCGGCGGAATGGATATCTTGGTGGTGCCGTCGTAGAAGTCGTTCTTCATGGAGTCCTTGCCCGAGATGAGCGGCAGGGAGAAGACGGTGCAGTAATCGTAAAGCGCCTTGTTGGCACGGACCAGCTGGGCCATCTTGTAGGGGCCGTCCGGCGTCCTTTCGCTTTCGACCGGATCGCACCAGCAGAAGTTGTCCAGCCCTGCCACCAGGTCGAGCGAGCCGCCCACGGCGACGTAGTTGCGCAACCCCTCGTCGATGGCGTTGGCTGCCATGTGGTAGGCGTCGATGTCGCTGTAACGGGGCGAGATGCCGTGACCCACCACGACCGCCTCGAAGGAGTCGAGGATGGGACGCACCACCGCCGCGTCGGAGGGACCGTCGTTGGAGACGCCGGTGAACGGCTTCACCACGCTGCCACCCTGCACCTCATGGTCGTAGCGGCGCACCACGCTCTCCTTGGAACAGATGTTCAGGGACGAGAGCAGCGCCTTCAGGTCGCCCGTGTAATCGAAGCTTTCAACCAAGTTCGGCTCCGGGTTGACCGGCTGCTCCCAGCGCGCGGGAATCTGCATGGGGGGAAGCCCCGCGTGCATGAAGGAGAGCGGCAGGTAGCACACCGTCTTCTCACCGTAGAGCATGTGGAACACGCCGGAATCGGTGAAGGTGCCGAGTACGGTCGCCTCGACGCCGAAGCGCCCCGCCATCTCCAGGAAGGCGTCGATGTTTTCCGGCGGAACGGCCAAACTCATGCGCTCCTGCGCCTCGGAGATCAGGATCTCCCAGGGAGCGAGCCCCGGGTACTTGAGCGGGGCCAGGGAGAGGTCGAGCTGGCAGCCGCCGCACTCCTCGCTCATCTCGCCGATGGAAGAGGAAAGCCCGCCTGCGCCGTTATCGGTGATGAAGCGGTACAGCCCCTTGTCGCGCGCCCGGATCAGGAAGTCGAACATCCGCTTCTGGGTGATCGGGTCGCCGATCTGGACCGCGGATACCGGCGAGTTTTCGTTCAACTCCTCGGAGGAGAAAGTGGCCCCGTGGATGCCGTCCTTGCCGATGCGCCCCCCCGTCATGACGATCAGGTCGCCCGGGACGATGCGCTTTTGGTGGGAGGGAGCACCGTTGATCCGTGCCGGCATGATCCCGGCCGTCCCACAGAACACCAGGGGCTTGCCGGCGAAGCGGTCGTCGAAGACCAGGGAACCGTTCACCGTCGGGATGCCGCTTTTGTTGCCGCCGTGCTCGACGCCCTCAACCACCCCCTCGAAGATGCGGCGCGGGTGCAAGAGGCGCTTGGGGAGTTCCTTTGCGTAGAACGGGTCGGCGAAGCAGAAAACGTCCGTGTTGAAGATCAGCTTCGCCCCCATGCCGGTGCCGAACGGGTCGCGGTTCACGCCGACGATGCCAGTGAGCGCGCCGCCGTAAGGGTCCAGCGCGGAGGGAGAATTGTGGGTTTCCACCTTGAACACCAGGCTCCAGGCGTCGTTGAAGCGGATGACACCGGCGTTGTCCTTGAAAACGGAGAGGCAGTAGTCGCGCTCGCCCAGGGCCGCACGCACGTCCGCGGTGGTGCGCTGGATGTAGCTCTTGAAGAGCGACTTGATCTTTTCGGTGTTGCCGGCGCCGTCGTCGTAGCTGACGTCAGCCGAGAAGATCTTGTGCTTGCAGTGTTCGCTCCAGGTCTGGGCCAGCGCCTCGAGTTCCACGTCGGTGGGGGCCGCGCCGAGCCCTTTGCCGCGCCGGATCTCGCGCACCTTGGTGTCGCGGAAATGCGCCTGGATGATGCGCATCTCGTCGAGGGTGAGCGCCAGCACGCCGTCGCGGCTGATCCGCATCAGTTCCAGGTCGGAAACCTCCAGGTTCACCTCCTTCACCTCGGCCTTCGCCTCGACCTGCACCTTCGGCACGAAGGTGGCCACCCCCCCGAGCCTCTCGAAACCGGCGGCGTCGAGGATCTGGTAGCGCTGGATCAGGGTGTTGCAGAGTAGCCCGGTGGCGATGCGCTCCGCGTCGGCCGCGGCAAGTTTCCCGGAGATCAGGTACTGGACCGAGGTGTAGACCCCCTCCTCGCGGGAGAGGGCCCGCCCGATCTGGTAGCCGATAGCCTCGCCGGCGGTGCGCCCGACGTTGTCGGTTACCCCCGGCCGGAAGCCGACCTCCACCAGGAAGTCGAAGCCGACAGCAGCCGCGGAGTCGATGGAGTAGTGCTGGATCACGGGGTCGCTGAACGGGCCGGCCGCCGCCGCGGCGAGTTCGGCAGCACTCAACTGGGCATCGACCGTGTAGACGTCGATGGTGCGCACCTGGTCCACCTGAAGATGCAGAAAGTGCTCGATCTCCCGCTTGATCCGCTCGCCGCGCGGGTCGCGCACCTCGTCCTTGAGCGTTATTTCAATTCTGTGGGCCATGATTTAGCGTCCTTTTCTAAGAAAACCGACCGGGTCGGGTACGGTATGTTGATGCCGTTATTCTGGAAGCATCTGGCCAGCGCGCAGTTGATCCGGTCGGTCACCGCGAAGAGACCTTCGTAGTGGTCGGTCCAGAAGAAGAGCGCCAGGCTCAGGGCACTTTCGCCGAAACTGGTGAAATATGCCTCGGGCGCCGGTTCGGCGAGCACGCCGGGAACCGAGAGCGCAGTGGAGACCAGGAGCGCCTTGGCCCGCTCAACGTCGCTGCCGTAGGCGATGCCGATGTTGATCCTCCCCTTGCCGCGGCAGTCCGGGAAGGCCTGGTTGATGAGGGTCGTGTTGCAGAGTTCCGAATTGGGAATGATGAGGTAGGTGTTGTCGCCACCCTTGATCTTGGTGCTCCTGAGGCCGATGTCGACCACGTCGCCGACCTGGGAGCCCAACTGGATCCGGTCCCCGATCCGGAAGGGGCGGTCGATCATCAGGGTAAAGCCCGACACCATGTTGGCCATGGTGTCCTTGGCCGCCAGCCCGATCGCCAGGGAGCCGACCCCCAGTGCGGTGACCAGGGAGAGGATATCGTAGCTGAAGTGCTTCATCGTGATGATGAGCGCGGTACCGAACAGGAAGATGGAGCAGAGCTTCTGCACCAGGGGCATCAGCTGGCGGCTCATCTCCTCGCCGGCCACCCGTTTGCCGTAGTGGTTCAGCATCTCGTCCATCACCCTAAAGGCGATGTTGGCGATGATCGCCACGTTCACGATGAACAAGAGGCCCGAGACCACGGTCTGGAGCCGTTCGGGCAGCGGCAGCCGCCTGATGGCGATGTAGAGGCCCGCGCAGTTGATGAGCAGCAGGGCGGGCGAGGAGACCCGCGTGACGACCCTGTCGTCCAGCTCGCCCCTGGTCAGGGCGCCCATTCTGGCGCCCAGCCGGGCCAAAAGGCTTCCCGCCAGCCGCGACAGCAGATAGAAGGCGGCAAAGATCAGGAGCGAGATCAGCAGCTGCTTGGACCAGAAGAGGTAGAAGATGTCCCCTTCGTCCGGACTGAGGATGTTCCAGAGACTATCCACCAAAGACCCTCGTGAAGATGGTGTCGACATGCTTCAGGTGGTAGCCTAGGTCGAAGGCTTCCTTGACCTCCTCGGCGCTCAGGAACCCGGTCACCTCGGGGTCGGCAAGGAGTTCCTGCTGGAAGTCCTTCCCCTCCTCCCAGACCTTCATGGCGTTTCTCTGCACCAGGGAATAAGCCTGTTCCCGGGAGGCGCCGGACTCGGCGAGCTTCAGGAGCACGCGCTGCGAGAAGATCAGGCCGCGCATCTGGTTCAGGTTCCTCATCATGTTTTCCGGGTAGACCACCAGGTTCTGGATCAGGCCGATGGCGCGGTTCAGCATGAAGTCAAGCAGCACGGTGGCGTCGGGTCCGATGATGCGCTCGACCGAGGAGTGCGAGATGTCGCGCTCGTGCCAAAGCGGGATGTTTTCCATGGCGGAGACCGCGTAGCCGCGAATCAGGCGTGCCAGACCGGTCAGGTTCTCGGAGAGCACCGGATTTCTCTTGTGTGGCATGGCAGAGGAACCCTTCTGCCCCTTGCTGAAAAACTCCTCTGCTTCCAGCACCTCGGTACGTTGCAGGTGCCTGATCTCGACGGAAAACTTCTCGATGGAGGAAGCGACGATCGCCATGGTGGTGAAGAACTCGGCGTGCCGGTCGCGCTGCAGCACCTGGGTGGAGCAGGGAGCCGGGGTGAGCCCCGCCTTCTTGCAGACGTAGGCCTCCACCTGCGGGTCGATGTTGGCGAAGGTGCCGACCGCGCCGGAGAGCTTGCCGTAGGAGATGGTGGCCAGGGCAGCTTGCATCCTTTTCAGGTTGCGCGCCATCTCGTCGTACCAAAGCGCCATTTTCAGGCCGAAGGTGACCGGCTCGGCGTGGATGCCGTGGGAGCGCCCCATCATCGGGGTCATCTTGTGCTCGTAGGCGCGCACCTTGATGACTTCCATCAGCCGCCTGATGTCGTCGATGATCAGTTCGGCCGACTCCTTGAGGAGCATGGCGAAGGAGGTGTCCAGCACGTCCGAGGAGGTGAGCCCCAGGTGCACGAACCGCGAGTCGTCGCCGATGTAGTCGGCGACCGAGGTGAGGAATGCGATGACGTCGTGCTTCACCGTGCGCTCGATCTCGTCGATGCGCTCCACGTCGAAGGAGGCCTTGGAGCGGATCCGCTCCACCGCTTCCTGGGGGATCCTCCCCATTTCGGCGTGCGCCTCGCAGGCGTAGATTTCTATTTCCAGCCACTTGCGGTAGCGGTTTTCCGGTTCCCAGATGCGGGTCATTTCAGGACGGCTGTAACGTTCGATCACGACTTCCCCCTAATGCAAAAGTTTATTCCTGATTGATTTGATGAAAACGGAAAAACCCATGTCAAAACCTTTGACCGCGGATGACGCGGATTTAAGCGAATTTCCGCGGATTTAAAAACATAAAAAGGTTTAAACCAAAAGCTTAAAAGGTTTAGATGCTATCCGCGTGAATCCGCCCGATCCGCGTAATCCTCGGTTAAGGCCTTTGATCCTTCCCGCTTCTCTTCATTTCCAATCCGGATCGTTGGACTTTACCGTAAAGCGCCCTAGATGTCGAGCACGCCGCTTGCCTGGTGCTGGCAACCGAGATAAAGACCGGGTGAGCAGAGGTTCTGCCCAGCCACCAGGTCCCGTGCCGCGCTCATGGCGAGTACGGGGTCGTTGTTCACCTCGGAGAGGTGGGAGAGAAATACCCCCTCCAGCCCGGAATTGAACAGCTCCTCCAGCAGATGCGCCCCCTCCGTATTGGAGAGGTGGCCGTGGCGCGAGCGGATGCGCTGCTTCAGGTGCCAGGGATAAGGACCGTTTTGCAGCATCTCCTCGTCGTGGTTGAACTCCAAAACCAGCGCCCGGCACCCCTTGAGCTTTTCCTGGGTGAGCCGGGTGGCGATCCCCAGGTCGGTGGCGAAGCCGATGCACCCCTCGCGCCCCTCGATCCTGAAGCCCACCGGATCGCAGGCGTCGTGGGTGATCGGGAAGGGATCGATAGAGAGCCCCTTGAAACTGAAGGCGGAGCCGGGATCGAACTCGACCAGGTCGACCTTGCCGATGACGTGGCGCGCGGCGTCGTGGGTGCGGGAGCCGACCAGCACCGGAATCTTCAGGCGCCGCGCCAGTGCGCCCACCCCGCGCACGTGGTCGGTATGCTCGTGGGTGATCAGGATGCCGTCCAGGGTTTCGGCGGGGACCCCGATGGAGGATAGTCTGGCGAGGGCTTCCCGGCCGGAGAGCCCGGCGTCGATCAAAAGACGGCAGGAATCGGTTTCCAGAAAGAGGCAATTCCCCTTGCTGCCACTCGCCAAAAGGCAAAGCCTCATCTAACCCTCCGGTAACCTGTCGCGACTGAACATAAAAAATTAAAGGCCTAACCACCGCAAATACCTAATATGTGATGGGTAATGTGTGATTTTAAGGCGTCACGCCTTTGCCTCTATCACACATCACGCATCACGCATCACGGTCTCTCAATGATTAGGCAGACACTTGAGCCACTGTTTCAAACGTGTAAAAAAACCCTATTTTTATACAGGAAAAAAAGGGGAGATTCAAGGTTAACTTGCTGAGATCGGGCTAACGCAGCAGCTTGCTGTAGTCCGCGATATTCTCGCCCAAGAGCGGGTTGAGCGGCAGCAGGATGTGAAAGGTTGAGCCGGGGAGACGCTCCGGGTTGTACCCGGTGGACTCCACCCAGATCTCGCCGCCGTGCATGTCCACGATCCCCTTGGCGATGGAGAGGCCGAGCCCCGCCCCCTTCGCCTTGAAGGCGACCTTGCCGCTGGAATGCTCCTGGATGTTCCCCACCTCGTATAACTTGTCAAAGACCCGCATCTGGTCCTCGCGGTCGATGCCGATCCCCGTGTCGGATATGGTGATCTCGAGAAAGAGATGGTGCTCGCGCCCGGAGCCGGGCGACCCGCCGGCGGGAATGCCGCGCAAAAGGTACTTGGCCGAGCTGGCGATGGTGATGCGGCCGCCGTCCGGGGTGAACTTTATGGCATTGCCCAGGATGTTGGACAAAAGCTGCATGAGCCGCAGTGCGTCCCCCTTGAGGGTCGGTATGGACTCGTCCAGGGTGACCACGACCTCCTGCTTGCGCATGGAGAAAAAGAAGCGCAGCTCGTTCACCGCGGCCTCGATGAGCCGGTTCAGATGGATGTCCTCCATCTTGAGCTGCAGCCGTTTCTCGTCGATGAGCGAGACGTCGACCATGTCCTTGATGATGTTGTCCAGGCGGGCGGCTGCGTTGCTGATGTTGGTCACCATCTCCATGACCGTCTTGTCCACCCGGTCCGCCATGTCGGTGGTGATCAGCTCGGAGTACCCCATGATGACGGTGAGAGGCGTCTTCAGCTCGTGGGAGGCAAGCCCCAGGAAGGAATCCTTCATCCGGTTCAGCCGGGCAAGATCGGCGGAACTCTTCTCCAGGTTGACGATGATCTCGCGCTCGCGGGTCACGTCACGGAAGATCGCCTGCACCAGGTTCTCGGAGCCGCTTTTGATGCTGGAGGCGTGCAGCATGGCGACCATCACCCCGCCCCCCTTCTTCAAAAGCTGCATCTCTTCGGCGATGTGGGCGCCCGCCGCCGCCTCGCGGAAGATCCGCTGCAGCTTCGGGATGTTGCCGATGTTCAGGAGCAAGAGCATCTTGGTGAGGGGAAGGCCCAAGAGCTCGCGCGCCTCGTAGCCGAAGAACTCCTCCGCCATCTTGTTCACCATCCGGATCGACTCGTCGGCGCCCAGGACCAGGATGGCGTCGCTGGCGTCCTCCATGAGTGACTTGTAGAGCTCCTCGGAGCGCTCCAGGTCGGAACTCATGGTCTCGAGCTTTCGGTAGGAGGCGTGCAGCTCCTCGAAGGTCTTCTCCATGTCCTGATAATTCTTCTTGATCTGCTCGTCCCTGTTCTTCAGGAACTGGGTCATGATGTTGATGTTGCGGGCGAGCTCGTTGAATTCAAAGACCCGCACCTCCCCTATCTGGGTATCGAAGGCCCCTTCGGAAATCTGCTTCACCCCCTTGAGTAGGGTGGAGATCGGGTGCATGACGTACTTCTTCACGAAGAACACCACCAGCGAGAAGGAGACGGCCAGCGCCATGCAGAGCAGGTACAGGGTCTTGAAGAGCATCCCCTTTACCTTGTCGAACACCACCTTTTCGCTGAAACCGACATGCGCCTGGGCGATAACCCGGCCGTCGGGAGTCGTGATCAGCACCGCGTCGTCGTAGTAGGACGCCTCCTCGCCGCCGATGGTCATCTTAAAACGGGAGAGGGAGACTGGGCGGGCGAGCTCGGCCGGGCGCATCGGAAAGGCGAAATAGCGCGGGTCGTTTGCGAAGAGCACCCCGCCTTTCAAATCGGAGATGACGCAGTAGGCGAGGTCGGAGTTTCCCGCCATGACCTCGCGGCATTTCTCGGAAAGACCGCTCATGTCCTTCAGGTCGAGCCCCAGGTTCAGCACCTTCTCTATGTTCACCTTGAGGGCGGAGGCGATGGAGCGCGAACGCAGGTTGAGGGCGTTCACCTGGTCCTTTCTGAGGGCCATGATATCCATACCGGAACCGACGAAAATGGTCAGGAAGAGGATCAGGAAGGAGAAAAGCGTTATGCGTTTTTCAAGCGTCATATTCACTATAGGTCATTTCCGGCCCGCAGGCGATATAGCAAATGGTTTTGGTCCATTCAAGCATAATTTTACCGGCCCGATAAGTCAATAATTTTCACGATTTATTCTGACTGGCAATAGCTGCCCAGGCACTGAATGCCGTCGTCCCCCCACTCTCAGCCACAGGGTAACTATCGACTTTCGCCGTAAATTCTTGAATAAAATTGTTGACTGCGAAGGTTGTGTCTGTATACTATGACGATTGTGAAGGAAAACTTAACTACCGGGAGGAGCAAATGGCTTTACGCGTAGCGGTAAACGGTTTCGGCAGGATCGGGAGGTCGGTCCTTAGGGCAGCCATGCAGGACAAGGATATCGAATTCGTTGCCATCAACGATCTGACCGATGCCAAGACCCTGGCCCACCTATTGAAGTATGACTCCGTGCACGGCATCTTTCCCGGCGAGGTTTCGGCAGAGGGTGACCAGATCGTTGTTAACGGCAAGGCGATCAAGATCCTCGCGGTGAAAAACCCGGCCGAGCTGCCCTGGAAGGAGCTCAAGGTCGACATCGTTCTTGAATCGACCGGCCTCTTCACCTCCAAGGAGAAGGCGTCCCTGCACCTGGCCGCCGGCGCCAAGAAGGTGATCATCTCCGCCCCCGCGACCGATCCCGACCTGACCCTCGTGCTCGGCGTGAACGATGGCGACTACGACAAGACCAAGCACCACATCATCTCCAACGCCTCCTGCACCACCAACTGCCTGGCACCGGTTGCCATGGTGCTGCAGAGGAGTTTCGGCATCGAGAAGGGCCTGGTCACCACGGTGCATTCCTACACCAACGACCAGAACATCCTCGATCTCCCCCACAAGGACCTGCGCCGCGCCCGCGCCGCCGCCCTCTCCATGATCCCGACTACGACCGGCGCCGCCAAGGCGGTCTCGCTGGTGCTCCCCGAGCTGAAGGGAAAACTGGACGGCATGGCGATCCGCGTGCCGACAGCGAACGTCTCCGTCGTAGACCTGGTGGTGACCCTCTCCAAGCAGACCGACACCGAGTCAGTGAACGCCGCCCTGAAGGCCGCTTCGGAAGGGCCCCTCAAGGGGATCCTCGGCTACTGCACCGAGCCGCTCGTCTCCATAGACTTCAACGGCAACGCGCTTTCCTCCATCGTCGACGCGCAGTGCACCAAGGTGATCGCCGGCAACATGGTCAAGGTCATCTCCTGGTACGATAACGAGACGGGCTTCTCCCATCGGGTCGTCGACCTGATCAAGATCCTGCTCTAGGCTCCGGGCAGTCGCACACCTTAAGACGGGGGGAGTTTTTCTCTCCCCGTCTTTTTGCTATTAGACGACCGTAGGGGCAATGAGCAAGCGACTCAACGACTCAACAACTCAACGATTTCATTTCAGTCCAGGAGGGTGTATGACAATCCGCTATATCGACGAGATAGAGAACCTTGCCGGCAAGAAGATCTTCATGCGGGTGGACTTCAACGTGCCGCTCGATGACAACCAGAACATCACCGAAGACACCAGGATCCGCGCGGTCCTTCCCTCCCTAAATTATGCCCTGCAGCACAAGGCGAAGATCATCATCGCTTCGCACCTGGGCCGCCCCAAGGGGGAGCGCAAGGAGAAATACTCTATGGCCCCCGCCGCAAAGCGGCTTTCCCAGCTGATCGGCAAAGAGGTAAAACTCGCACCCGACTGCATCGGTGACAAAGTTCGCGCCATGGTCGACGCCATGCAGCCGGGCGACGTGATTATGCTCGAGAACGTGCGTTTCTACCCGGGCGAGGAGAAGAACGACCAGGAATTTGCCAAGGCGCTGGTGAACGGCTGCGACATCTATGTGAACGACGCCTTCGCCGTCTCCCACCGGGCCCACGCCTCTGTTGAGGCGATCACCAACTACTTCCCGGTCGTCGCCGCCGGTTTCCTGATGAAAAACGAGATGAACTACTTCGACAAGGCGATGCAGAACCCGATCCGCCCCCTGGTCGCGATCCTCGGAGGGGCCAAGGTCTCCGGCAAGATCGAGGTGCTGGATGCACTATGCGAGAAGGTCGACAAGATCATCATCGGCGGCGGGATGGCGTTCACCTTCCTGAAGGGGATGGGGTACAACGTCGGCAAGTCGCTGGTCGAGGACGACCTGATCCCCACCGCCATCGCGGCCTTGCAGAAGGCGCGCGACAAGGGGATCAAATTCTATCTCCCCGTCGACTGCGTGGCGGCCGACCAGTTCAGCGCGACGGCGCAAACCAAGATATCTACCGTCCAGGAGATCCCCGAGGGGTGGATGGGGCTGGACATCGGTCCCGCCTCGGTCAGCCTGTTCACCGAGGCGCTGCAGGACGCGAAGACCATCATCTGGAACGGTCCGATGGGCGTTTTCGAGATGGATGCCTTCTCGCGCGGCACCTTCGCCATGGTCTCGTCGGTGACGAACTCCTATGCCCTCACCATCGTGGGGGGCGGGGACACCGACGTTGCGGTGCGCCGCGCCGGCGAGGCCGCGAGGATCGGCTACATCTCCACCGGCGGCGGCGCCTTCCTGGAACTCATGGAAGGAAAGATACTCCCCGGCATCAAGGTGCTGGAAGACAAAGGGCACAAGTAAAAGGCAAAGGCGTTCACTCGTCACACATCACAGTTTTTTTGGAGGGGGATACATGCGCAAGCCTGTCATAGCTGGGAACTGGAAACTGTACAAGACTAAGGAAGAGGCGCTGGCGCTGATCGGCGAGCTGGCTCCGCTGGTGGCAGGGGTCACCGAGGTGGAGATCGTGGTCGCCCCGGTATTCACCGTTTTGCCGTCCCTGGTCGGCGCGATATCCGGTACCCCGATCGCCCTGGCCGCCCAGGACGTCTTCTGGGAGGAGGAAGGCGCCTTCACCGGCGAGGTGTCCCCCAGGATGCTCCTGGACGCGGGTGCCAGCCACGTCATCATCGGGCATTCCGAGCGCCGCGAGTATTTCGGCGAGACCGACCAGACCGTCAACAAAAAGATCAAGGCGGCCCTCAAGGGGGCGCTGGTCCCCATCTTCTGTATCGGAGAGACGCTCGCCTCCCGCGAGGCGGGCGAAACCTTCGCCGTCCTGGAGCGCCAGCTCAAAAGGGGCCTTGACGGCATCACGTCCGCCCAGTTCGCACCGGTGATCGTAGCCTACGAGCCGGTATGGGCCATCGGCACCGGGAAGGTCGCTTCCGACGCGCAGGCACAGGAGGCGCACGCCTTCATCCGTGGTGTGCTCGCCGGGCTTTACGGCCGGGAGGTCGCCGACCGGGTGAGAATACTCTACGGAGGGTCCGTCAAGCCCGAGAACGTCAAGGGACTCATGTCCTGCAGTGACATTGACGGCGCACTGGTGGGAGGAGCGAGTCTTAAAGGTGCCTCCTTCGCATCCATCGTCCGTTTTGGCGAATAAACGCTTTGTTTTTTTCAAGAAATATGGTAAGTAGTCTTGTTGAAATTTCTCGGAGGTAACAGATTTAATGACAATTCTACTGGTAACCCTGCATGTTGTCGTCTGCTTTGCACTGATCATTATCGTCCTGCTCCAGTCGGGGAAAGGGGCCGAGATGGGTGCCTCTTTCGGCGCCAGCGGCAGCCAGTCCGTTTTTGGCGCGGGCGGCGGCAACACCTTCATGAGCAAGCTCACCACGAGTGCGGCGATAATTTTCATGCTCACCTCCCTGTCCCTTGCCTTCATTTCAGGCAAGAGTGGCAGTTCATCCATCATGTCCTCCAGGGCACCCAAGGCGAAACCGGCACCGATGGGCGGCTTACCGTTGCAAAAGCCGGTCGCTCCTGCAGCAGCACCTGCGGCACCAGCGGCGGTTCCCGTGCAGCCCGCACCGGCGCAGAAAAAATAACTGATATTTTTGTTGACTTCCCACTGAACTAATGATAAAAGGTTGTTTCTTCATGCCGAAGTGGTGGAATTGGTAGACACACCATCTTGAGGGGGTGGCGAGCGTAAGCTTGTACGAGTTCGAGTCTCGTCTTCGGCACCACTAGAAACCTGAAGCGCCCTTCTCTTAAGAGAATGGGCGCTTTTTCTATTTCAATCATCCCGCCCCGGCATTTGCAGTTTTTTCTTTGTAAGTCCAGTTACAGCCAGTCTCCTCCGCTCTAACTCCAGTCAACCGAGTGCCGGATAACAAGCAGGGTATCGGGACGAGCGTCCTGTAACAGCGCAATAGGACCAATCTTCAAACTCGTATTGACAAAAGAACGTTTCTTCATATATTGTATACGCCAGCTACCATGAATCTGACCAAAGGAGGAATAATGAGCGACGTGCAGGAAGCGATCAAGCAGGCAATACAGACCGAGAAAAACGCGATGAACTTCTACGAACTGGGCGCCAAGCAAATGAAAGACCAGGACGCCAAGAGAATGTTTGAGCAGCTCGCTAAGGAAGAGAGGGAGCATGCCGCGCATTTCTACAAGGCCTACACTGGTTCGGACCTGGGTTCCTTCGATGAATTCATGGCTGCCCCTCCGCAGAACGAGTCCGTCTGGATCTCCTCGATCCAGAAAGTGATCGGCCCTGACTTCAGTGAGAAGAAGGCTCTCGAAGTTGCCATGGAGAAGGAAACCAACCTTGAGAAGGCTCTTCGTGAAACTGCGGCGAAGATGACCGACCCTTCAGTGAAAGAGGTATTCGAGCTGAACGCCCGGGAAACCCACAACCACTTCTTGACCATTGAGTCCGAATATGCACGTCTGATGGCGATGGTGGACGAGTCCGACATGGACACCTACGTCAGAGAGTAGCGGGTTACGCCAGAGCTAACGTTTGAGGGAAGGGGGCCATCTGGCCCCCTTTTTTCAGCCCGCCCTACCCCGTTATTGCCTTAATGGGATGGCCGCGCTTTCACCCGGGCATTCAAGCGCTGCCGCCCTGTGCGTCAGGTCAAGGTCGACCCGTTGGCTACTTCAGCAATTCATGCCCGAGGGTGCTGGAAAATTCCTCAGGATGTATTTTTTTCTTGCCAGCCGACAGGTTCGATGATATAAACGGGTTCTCGCATGCCGGAGTGGCGGAATTGGTAGACGCGCTAGATTCAGGTTCTAGTATTCGAAAGGATGTGCTGGTTCGATTCCAGTCTTCGGCACCAAAAGTAAAACGTAACTACCTGTAATTACTCTGGTTACGTTGACACAATATAAAGGCTTATTCCCGTTGGGCGCCATTTTGGGCACAGGGAGTAAGCCTTTATGTCGTTCTACCTTGAGAAAATCCACCAAACGTATTATTTTCGCCTACGGGTCCCTAAAGACATGTTCCCCTATCTTGGGGTAAGGCAACTCAGGAAGAGTCTTAAAACAAGCAACCACGCTGACGCTAAGACACTCTCCAAAGGGTTCCTGTTTGCCACAGAAAAATTATTCGTCGCTATAAGGTCCAACATGCTGACACAAGAGCAGATTTTTGATCTGATAACGGCCTATAAGGCCAACTACCTTTCCAGCCTGACCACAGCAAGGAGGGAGAAGGGGAAAAACATCTACCTCCCTGCCGACATAAAAATACAGATGCAAAAGGGCGAGATATCCCTTTCGTCTCAAGAGGTACCCCATCACCGAAACGATTAAAAGCCTTGCTGCCGACCGCAGGCAGGCTCCCTTTCGCGGCCGCGTCAATCGCTCGCTGAAGATCGTCCCTTGTCATCTACTCTCCCTCCTCTTCCTGGTCATCCAGGTTATCCCGCAAGCCGTAGCCGTAACGATTGAAATACTGCATTGCCATGTCTCGCTCGTCCTAAACGTCGAGTGTCGGCATCATCGTTTCTCCTTTTGTCAAAGCCCGAATATCGGGTGCAGTTCGATGGCTGCCGGTTCAGGGGACGTCTCAGATTCCAGGGAGGAAAAGCGAGCCAGCAGATTTTTAACCGCTGTTCTTGTCCACTTGCCGCTTTTGCCACTTGCCATTAGGACATGATCATCATTGAGCTTCCTCGCTATTTCGCCTAATGTTGCTCCGTCTTCATGGTATTCCATGGCAATCGGACCTATGAGGCGGGCGTAATGATCAGCTTTTGACCGGTTTGTCCGCATCCCCTTTTCCCTGGCGAGTTTACCGGTCTCTGCCGAAATGTTTGCAGGGTCTGCGAACTTGGATCCCTTATCCTTATTCGCTTCAATGACCGCCTTTGTTCTCCGGCTGCTTATAGTCCGCTCGTACCGCGCCACTGCAAGAATAGTGCTGATGGTCTCCATGGTCGCGGCCGGAAAATCCAGGATAACGAAATTGACGCATGCATGTTTCAGAGCTGTCAGGAACGGAATATCCGACCCCAGACGTTCCAACTTCGCGAGAAGCAGGGTAGCACCTTCTTGCTGGCAAGCGGTCAAGGCTTTCGTCAATTGGGGCAGTTCAGCAGTGGCTCCACGTTTCTCACAGTAGACCCCGAGCAGGTCTCCGAACCCTGCTTCAAGGTGCCGGCGGATTGCCTTTTCCTGATGCTCGATACTGTCCCCTGCCTTCATCGACTCGTTGCAGTAACCGATATATTTCCGACTCAATCCGCCACCTCTATGTACTTTACTTGTCAACCTACACATGATTATACGGGATATTGCAGAAAAGTCAACCTGGTGGGAAAAAATATTATGACCTCCCCTGCTACTGGTGCCGGCTTTTGATGCCGAGCACTAAAAAGGCTTTCTTTTCCGCAGTTTTTGTGGCATAGATTTCCCCTTTTGTAGGCCTTGGCTAGACAAACGGCCTGAGTGAGCCCTCTTTGGGAGAAACTCACTGACATCCTGATTCTTTTGTGTTTTGTGAGTGGGTCGGAGAGGAACTTAGTGTCCGTAGGCAACTCTCTGTTACTAAGCTAGGACTTCAGCGTTGCTTCTATTGATACATTTAGAACTGGCATTAAAAAATGAAACTAAAACTACCGCACCCTGGAGGGGACAATGAGAAGAGTAATCTATGCCGCACTAGCAGTAATCATGATGGTAGGCGTGGCAGGTGCTGACGATTGCGGCGTGCTCAATTCAACGGTCGCGGATATAAGTAAACCGGTCTGCGGGCCTGCGGGGTGCAAGCTCGTCATCACCTGCGCCAACGGGCAAACTATGCCCACTACCTGGAGCCATGACTATTACAACGTTAAAACATGCGGGGACATTAAAACTGTCTGGGAAAATTCTGGCGGCACGGTCGGGATGTGGATGGAATATGGAATGTCGTGCCGCAGGCTCGGGGTAAGCGATAGTGCCTTCAGTAAAAAGATGGTTACAGTCGCAAAGACCAGGGTGGCAGACCCATATAACATGAGTGTCGCTGCTGCACAGCTGCACATGTTGCACAGCTACCTCAATATTGATGACGACGATGTTTCCTGGAAGAGCCACTGTGAGAACAGTGGCTGTGAAGAAACGATGGCAACCGGCAGTGTGTACGTACATGGGGGACAAGGGCCTGCTAGCCTCCGATTCCAGGTTAAGAGTTCACCTTTGTCGACGGACCAGGAACTAGCGACAATAGCGAAAAAGCGCGGGGTCAAACTGGGCGACAAACAGGTCTTAGCCCGCATTTTAGTGGCAGGGTCAAGGGAAGCAATGATATCGAAACGTGCCGACATTTGCCGCAAGGACGATGGCAGTAAAGGAGAAAGTGACTTTATCTCCTGGATGGCAAGAACTGAGAATGTTTTTATAGAAGGGCTCCATGAAGCGCCGTTGAGCACCATGACGCTCGCCAAGACACTGCTGGAGCTGCCAACGACTCGGTACATTCACGCTGAGGTTTGCGCAAAAAACGCCAGAGAAGAAGCCATACAGAAGGAAGCTGAGGCCAAAAGGCAACAGGAGTACCGAAAAAGTCAGCAAGCTCCGCAGGCCGAAGCCCAATAAGCACAGCTACTAGGGAGGGGGACCCTTCCGTTCCATCTTGCTAGGACCCTGGAGTAAAGAATGAGGGCAGGCCAACCATTAACAACCACCCAAAGGAGACCGGGGATCATGTGCCGCCCTACCCCTGTCAGACAACGTGTAACCTGATTGGTGTTAAGCTTCAGCCAACCGCAACCAGCGCTCCGGGCGGCTTCCATTCCCAGCAGCTGCCCTCACAAATCTAGGGAGCAAGTCACGTAGATTGAAGCGGCGGTTGAAGCGGTATT
>Ga0316217_10000291_pt1 | contig 73057 bp, 107 predicted proteins | sample 1anoAmetaG_FD_203633 | JGI IMG/M metagenome (GOLD analysis project Ga0316217, IMG submission 203633) | Freshwater microbial communities from Trout Bog Lake, Wisconsin, USA - 1anoA | ecosystem: Environmental > Aquatic > Freshwater > Lake > Hypolimnion/Profundal zone | place: USA: Wisconsin... | reverse complement strand
GATATAGAGTTGGCTTGTTGATTTGCTGATGCGGAATTAGTACCAATTGATATAGAATATGTATTTTGACCTAAATTACCCGCATATTGACCAATTGCAATTGATTGTGATCCTTGTGTTGTTTGACCCGCTTGTTGACCAATAGCAACTGCATAAGTACCTTGACTTATATTACCAGCACTGGTACCCATTGCAATTGCATTGGCGCCTTGATTTGTTCTACCTGCATTAGAACCAATTGCTATGGATGTGTTGCCTTGATTCGTATATCCAGATGCAAAACCAATTGCAACAGACTGTGTTTTTTGATTAAAATTACCTGCAAGATAACCAATTGCAACTGATGAAATGCCTTGACTTATATTACCAGCACTGGTACCCATTGCAATTGATGTTTGTCCTTGTGATGTTTGTCCGGCACCAGGACCAACTGCAACAGCTGATGCACCTTGTGATGTTTGTCCTGATAATACACCTAATGCGATTGAACTATCACCTTGACTTGTGCCACCAGACAAAGTTCCTATAGCAATTGCATTAGCACTTTGATTACTATAAGCAGTATTAGCACCAATTGCAATGGAGAATGCATTCTGGCTGTTAAATCCTGATGTTGTTCCTAGTGCTATAGATTGTATGCCCTGAGAGGTTTGTCCTGCACCACTACCAATTGCTACAGAATATGTTCCTTGATTTGAACTAGCTGCACCATCACCAATTGCTATTGAACTTGCACCTTGATAAGAAACACCAGCACCTGGACCAATTGATATTGCATTAGAAGATTGGTTTGCTGATGCGGTATTAAAACCAATTGCAATAGAATAGGCATTTTGAGATACACTACCGGAAAGTCTTCCTATAGAAATTGAAGACTGACCTTGACTGGAATTACCAGCACCAGAACCAATAGAAATTGCTTGATTTCCTTGACTTGATAGTCCTGCTGCATAACCTATTGCAATTGCTTGTGATGATTGATAACTATTACCTGCATAATTACCAATTGCAACTCCATATGCACCTTGAAGTGAACTTCCAGATTGATATCCAATTGCTACTGATTGGTTACCTTGACTTATATTACCAGCACCAGTACCCATAGCAACAGAATTGGCACCTTGATAATAAGATGCTGTATTGGCACCAATTGCTATGCAATATGTATTTTGACTTAAATTACCTGCATATTGACCAATTGCAATTGATTGTGATCCTTGTGTTGTTTGACCTGCTTGTTGACCAATAGCAATTGATGTTTGTCCTTGTGTTGATTGACCAGAAAGGTAACCAATTGCAACGCCGTATTGTCCTTGTGTTGTTTGAGCAGCACCAGCACCAATAGCAACTGCTTGTGATCCTTGACTTGTAGAACCTGATAATTGACCAACTGAAATAGATTGTTGTCCTTGTTGATAGTTACCTGCTTGTGTACCTAATGCAACAGAATTGGCGCCTTGTGAAGAGTAACCTGTATTGGCACCAACTGCAACAGAGAATGCACCTTGAGTTGAATTGCCAGCAGTAGTACCAATTGCTACTGATTGTGTGCTTTGATTTGTTTGTCCAGCATTAGTACCCATAGCAACAGAATTGGCACCTTGATAATAAGATGCTGTATTGGCACCAATTGCAACAGAGAATTGTCCTTGACTGTTATAACCAGATTGATTACCAATTGATACTGCTTGTGTGCCTTGTGTATTAGATCCTGCGGTAGCACCTATAGCAACAGAATTAGCACCTTGATAATTATAAGCAGCATTATTACCAATTGATATAGAATTGTTGCCTTGATAAGAATATCCAGTGTTTTGACCAATTGCAATTGATTGGTTACCTTGATTTTGTATACCTGCATAACTACCAATTGCAACGGAATAATTTCCTTGATACACTTCGGCAGACCACTCACCTATTGATACAGATGATGCCCCTTGATTTTGTAAACCTGAATTATATCCAATAGCTATTGACGAAACGCTTTGACTAGCCGATCCTGCGAGGCGACCAATAGCTATTGCTTGTTGTCCTTGTGCGGATAAACCAGCATTATATCCAATTGCAACAGAATAATTTCCTTGAACGACTTGTCCTGCTTGATCACCAATTGCAACGGATCCACTACTTTGACTTGTTTGCCCTGCTTGATAACCAATTGCTACAGCATAAGTACCTTGACTTATATTACCAGCACTGGTACCCATAGCAACAGAATTAGCACCTTGATAATATGATGCTGTATTGGCACCAATTGCAACAGAGAATGCTGACTGGTTATTTGATCCTGCAAAATTACCTATTGATACTGCTTGTGTGCCTTGTGTATTAGAACCAGTTTGTACACCTATAGCAACAGAATTAGCACCTTGATAATTATAACCTGTACTATCACCAATTGCAACACCTGAAGATCCTTGGTTTATTTTTCCGGATTGATATCCGATTGCTACTGATTGCGTTCCTTGCGATGTGGATCCTGAAGTATCACCAATTGCAACTGAAGATGCACCTTGAGCTATGTTACCGGTCGATAATCCAATTGCTACTGATTGGGCTCCTTGACTTGAAGATCCGGCAGTTTTACCAATCGCTACAGAGAATGTGCCTTGACTTGTTTGTCCTGCTTGATATCCAATTGCTAATGCTTGGCCACTTTGACCTATACCGCCGGCGTTAGTACCAATTGCAATCGAATTAGCACCTTGACTACTATAAGCAGTATTGGCACCAATTGCTACAGAGTATTGTCCTTGAGTCTTGTTACCCGATGTGGTTCCTAAAGCTATTGATTGTGTTCCTTGTGTGTCCCATCCAGCTAACTGACCTATTGATAATGAGTATGATCCCTGATTAGTTACACTCGCACCATAACCGATTGCTACTGATCCCAAACCTTGATTTTGATTTCCGGATAATGTCCCGATTGCAACAGAATAATAACTTTGACCGGCCTGCCCAGCTTGAGAACCGATTGCTACACATTGTGATGATTGTTGATAATTGCCGGCATAATAACCTATTGATACTGATCCGTACCCTTGAGCGTAATTTCCAGAACCAGAACCAATTGCTACTGATTGGTAACTTTGACCGGCATTTCCTGAATTATAACCAATTGCTACTGATTGGTAACCTTGATATGATTGACCTGCATACAGTCCAATTGATACAGATTGTGTTGCTTGACTTGTTTGACCTGCTTGATCTCCTATAGATACAGAGGAAAGTCCTTGGTTTAATTGTCCTGCTTGTGCTCCAATGGCAACAGAATTGGCGTTCTGAGATACTTGGCCGGATTTAATACCTATAGTTACATTAGCTGTTTCAACTCTAACATTACCATTAACTGTACCGCCAAGTGTTAGTGATACATAATTGGAATTAGCGTATTGAATGTTGACTGCATCAGTAGATAATATGGGATTCGCAATGTTTGATGCTGTTTGATTGTTATTGTCTAGGCCGAATTTGGCCACAAATCTTTTAGTAGACACGATTCCCTCTCCTCGTTCTTATTATTTTTAAACTGTTACTGATGTTCTGACAATCTTTACTGTCGCACTTGTATTATTTATAGGAGTTGTCAATAAATTTAAGTTACCTGAGGTAATATTTACATCAAATGTTGCTAATGTTCCTGATGTGAATAATGTACCAAATTCAGTAATAAACGTATTTGCTCCGTCATGTAGAACAAGTAATTCAGAAGTTTGATAACTTGTTCCTGTCGTAAACTGTACTGTATATTTTGCTGATCTGTATATAGATGTAGAGAAAAGGTCAATTACTTGATTCGCAGTATTTGTCGTTAATGAGGCCACATTAGAGAATATCAAAGAATAACCAGCAACATTGACACCAGCCCATTGCGGAGTTGCATTTTGTCTTATGTCTTGTGGAGAATTAATAGTTAATGTATTTGATGTTCCTGAAATGGTTACACCAATTGTACTATTAAATGTTATACCACCACTAATAGGTACAGCTGAACCGGATGTTCCTACAAATATATTTGATGATGTGTTAGCTCTTGTGTATGCTAAATTAGCCTGTGAATATGCTTGGTTAGCAGTATAATATGCCGCATTAGCTTGTAGGTAAGCTTGATTAGCGGTAAAGTAACCAGAATTAGCAGTAAAGTATGCTGAATTAGTTGTAACATATGCCGCATTAGCTTGTAGGTAAGCTTGATTAGCGGTAAAGTAACCAGAATTAGCAGTAAAGTATGCTGAATTAGTTGTAGCATATGCTGAATTAGCAGTATTGAATGCTCCACCGGAATAAGTGTAAATTGCAAAATCGTTAGCTTGTAAGAATGTATTTGCGTTTGCTAATGCTAATGATGTTGCAATATTTGATGTGCTGCTTAAATTACCTAGATCACTTTTAAATTCATCAGTTAGAATTCTATAGTATTGGCCGTTTATAACATCATTCATTTCCCAGAGCTTATTAGATTCATTCCATCTAATAATGGCATTACCTGTATTAGCTGTTCTGTATACACCTATAACAGCATTTTGGTTGGATACGCCTACTCCAAAATTCATGATAAATGAATTTGAACTATAGACTGTACTACCAGAAATGGTAAAGGTACCTTGTACGGTCATAGCACTAGCTACATTTATACCACCAGAATTAATGAAAATGGTGTTGTTTATACCACCTAGGCCAACAATAACACTATTTGCTACTACTGCGTTTGCGGTAACATTTGCGGTTTTATTTGTTATATTTCCCGTTACAAATAAATTGTTTGCAAATGAAACATCACCACCAGTTGTGTATAATTTATATCCTGGAGAAGTTGTTGCACCTATTGTGACATTACCTACATTATCAATAACAAAAGGACTAATGTCACTATAATCATCACTAATAACCAAACAAGCGCCAGAACCAACTTGTGAAATTGTTAATGCTGGTGTTGATCCGTTGGCTGATATACTGTTATTGTTAGCAATAACATTGAAACCTTGATTACCAACAAGGTTTAATTTATAATATAATGTATTGGTTGTTCCTATGGATACATTACCGTTCTGATCAACAATAAACGGAGATGGATCCAAACCACCAGAGTCGGATATTTTAAGTGAAGCGCCAGATCCAGATTGAGCTATAAAAACAGCTGGTGAAGAAGAACTAGTTGTTATCTGTGCAATACCGGGAGATTGTATTGCTAAAGTTCCGGCGAATATTGATTGATTGTTTACAACTAATCCTAATGTGGGATCAGAAAGATAAAGAGTTCCTGTTGATTTTACATAGTTATTTTGTGCAAGGAAATTATTTTCAGCCACCAACTGATTGGTGGATACCATTAATTCTCCAAAAGTGTTTGAATAACTTAGTAAAGTAACTGGTGTTCCTATATGATTAGCCATTTGATCCCTTATCTAATAGTTGTAATAATAATGATTTTATTTCGGATACATTATCTTTTAGATCATCGATCTCCGACCTTACTTTATTTAGTTCTTCTTTTTGATTGTGTATCATTCTCACTTTACTATAATAATCATTTCTTGATGTATCATCATTATTAATCAGAGCCATACTTTCCGTATCTCTGACGAATGATGTTCCTTCCACTTTAACTAAAGCCATTAGACAATACCTGATCCTGGTGGCAACGCTAGAGTTCTTAAATCATTCAATATAGGTGATTTAGATTTATCTCCAGTTGTCAATACAATCTTAATTACAAATTGTCTAAATGAAGTGTATGTATTTCCTACAGTATTTGTATACGAAACACTATTATTTGCAACACCACTCAAGAATGCACCTGGTGCATATTCATATTCAACGTAGTCTGATCTTGTCTTTGAATATACATTATTGTTGGTGACCTGTGTCATTAACTGCCAAGTTTGATTTTCTAATATATCTGTATCAGAAGCATTTAATATTCTGTAATAGACATAAATGTTGGTATTAATAGGTTTGTATGCTGTGCAATAAACTCTTAAATCACCAGAATCATTACCGGCATCCAACACAACTTTCTTGGTTAAATATCTGCATACCGCATTTCCGCCCGTTGGCTGATCTTCACCGGTAACAGTAACAACTGCATTTGTGTTTCCACTTCTTGTTGTTGGATCTGTTATTGTTATTGTTGGTGTAGTTAAATAACCAGAACCAGCGTGAGATGGATATAATTTTGTTATAGTTCCGTTAGCATCTATTGTGCAAGTTAAAACACAAACATCATTTCCTACATCAGGAGCGCTTGTTGAAATGTATATTGTATTTGCATTATAACCTGTTCCACCATTAACTATAGAAATAACATGGGGTAATATTTCCATGTTATTGATACTATCTGTTACAGTTAGAACTTTTAACATATCATCACTCAATACAGGACTAACTGAAGCATCACTAGAAGCCAGTGAGGTGTTTAGTATGAATGATGTATTAGAGTGTTGCATCAATACTCTCGCACCAAGTCCATCATCAAAGAAAATATCACTGGCCATAGGTGAACCTAATCTTCCAGGATAAACAACAGCTGGATCTGTTACCGTACCTGTTTTCGTTAGAGCAGTCTGATATGTATATCCTATTGAAGTTGCAGTAGGTATAAAATCAGATGTGGTTAAGTTAAACGAATTATAAATCGCATTCGTTGAGAAAGTATTATGTGTAGCTGATACTGTGTAAGGATTTACAAAATAATCAACAGACTTTTGCATTAACTTTCTGAAAGGCAAACCAGCTGGAATAATAAAAGGTATTGTTGGTGATACGGAAGTATTGAATACACAATTGGTAATAGCAAACATCATTTGTTTAGTTTGATCTGCTGTCCATGTTATAGAATTTTGAGACTCAAACAATGCACCACAGTATGGGGCTGCACCAATATTAGTTGCCCCCATTCCGGCCAATGGTGTTGCATTCTGTTGTGCATAATATAAGTAGTAATCAGCGCAATTTGATTGTACAACAATTGCATATAGTACACCTGGTTCTATGTAAACTGGAGCACTAAAGCTGAATTGAACATAAGTGTTTGCATTTGTTACACTTGGTGACGCACTTACATATGGTATAATATCAGCAGGATTTTTAACAACTGTTGAATAATTCAATGTTTGTCCATTAGGAACACCATTTACTGTTCCAACTATGGAAAGTGTTACAGGAGCATTCAAAATAGTGGATAGAGTGTTTGCACTTGATCCTGCAAAGAACAATTTCACAGAAGATATGAAAGCACCATTAGGATAATTGTCTTTTGATATTATGAATGTCTGTGCCAAAGGATCAGATATACCTTGTGGTCTAGGTGTTGTTGACACAGCAACACTATAATCTATAGGTTGGATGCTCTTATTAGCTGAATCAATTGAAGCTGAAAGTATTGTTGGATCTTGAATACTTCCCGCTAAGAATACACCTTCAGCCCAAGTTGTTGCTGATGTAGATTGAGAAAGAATATTTCTATTGTCTACTCTAAATGTTTTATTACCACTCAAGAAAATAGATCCTGGGCAATGGAATACAGCGACAAATTCTCCGTTTTCATTAGAACTTAATGCTGGTACTCCTCCAGAATTAATTGCTCCGGCAACACTTTGAACTTGACCTGTTATGGTATAAGTTGAATTTAGTGTTCCATATTTTTGATTATATCCTAATGATACACTAATAGGTCCATCTATAACAGCAGTTCTTGTTGAACCTGTATAACTAGTTATATTTGCTGTGAATCTATCAATTGCAGTTAAGTAAACAGTACTGTCGATTGACTGTACTTGGTTTATTACACTATTTTCATAGGTAGAAACCTGGTATTGATAATAAACTGGATATGTGTAATATACAGGATAATCATAGTATACAGTATAATCATAGTATACAGTATATGTACTTGTTTGCCAAGTGCCAATACCATCAGAGTCTCCAGGATAAGTTGCCTCCCATACTTGTGTTGTAACATCATAAGATGATGGAACTTGATATGAACCTGTTGCATAATACATTCCTGTTGCTAGGTATGAACCGGTTAAGGTAACAGGAGGATAATATACCGCACCATAATCGTGTCCGTAGACATGAGTTGTGGTTACTTGAATGGTACATCCTGTATAGAAGTTATCAATATTAGAAGCATTTGAATCTAATGTTAATTGTTTACAACCGGTATAGAATGCTCCACCTAATGGCATGTTATATTGTTGTGCTACATTATTGTTATAAGTTCCTGGTGTGGATAGTGAATCCCACAACAATAAAGCAGTTCCATCATAGATAGCAACCGCTATACCAGCCTGGAATGGAGCGCCGAATGAATTCTGAGCATACCAGGATAATGTATGATTTCCTGCTGTCGAAACAGTCAAAGGTATTACTGTTGGTTTATAAGGACTTGAATTTGTTACGACAGAAACACCATCAAAATAGACAGTTGAAGGTTTTACTACAGATGATGTTGCAGATACATATAGAACATATTGTCCAGCAGTTGGGAAATTAATTGTATAAGGTGTTGATCTTATATCATAAGTTGCACTATTATTCTGATCACCCCAGACCGCATAATTATTAAAGAACGTACTATATCCATCAGCACCAACTGTTCCTACAACTAAACCTGCACTATCAACATATGGAGATTGAATCGATATTTTTGGTGTCTTATAGAATGTTGGAACTATGTTATTTACAGATGTGTAGTTTCCACCAACACCAGATACGGAACTGGTTACATGTAAGCTATAAATGCTATTGGCGTTAAATGTTACTGTTCCACTAGCTGTTGAATTTACATATTTACCAGATGCATCAAAGTTAGCACTTATTAATTTTGTTGTGGATACAGTAGGAGTATAAGATGACAAAGAAATCAAATATATTCTTGCATTTGTAGTATCTGGGTAATAATATACCGATAATACACGACCAATTGGGAAGAATTGTGTCACGTTATTTTCGTAGAATCCGACAACATCATCTACTTTAAAAGTTCCTTGAACCCCTGTTAATTCTATGGTGTTAGGTGCTGACATATACTGGTCGACCAATTGTCCATCGAAGAAACATGTTAATTTAGAGTTTTTTAACAACCCTCTTGCGTAAATTCCAATGTCTTGTTGTCTAATGTAAGTTGCAACCTGATTATTGTTAATCACACCATTATCAACAGATAAAGCTCCTGCCGTAGTTGATGTGGTTGATGTTGTAGATAATCCCATCAATTGACTTTGATAATTGGTGGATACTTGTAATCCTGTATCCTGCTGGTTGTAAGTTGATACACCAATAGGAGAATAAGCATCGCCTGAATTCAATAGATTATTTCCTCCATTATATTGATTAAATTGCATATTAGGAGTATTAATCAATAAATCCGGTGGTTTAATTGAATTGAACCAATTATCAGCGGGTGGAATAAGTGATAGTGTTCCTTGTTCTGTGATTACAGAGAATGGATTGATACTAATTGTGTTACTTGCCCATTTCTGAACGATAAAGTCTGAAGTGGTATAAGGTAGAGTGAAAATATTTGTTCCAGAAGAACCTATACTGTGAACTTTATATGTTGTTGCAGTATTAGCAGCAAATTTTAATACTAATGGATTCTGTAATTGAAAGTTAGAAATGTGTTGTTGTGGACCTAATTTTCTATTTCTTATATCAATTTTAGCTGAGAATCCAGGATATGCTGAATCTGAAACTGAATAATCACTAAAACTATCAACAAGAATACCATTTTTATATCTATTAATATTGTTGTTATCTGGTACCTGTATATTAGAAGCACTAGATTCTAATGCAGAAAGTGCTGTATAGTATTCCAAATTATTAACTTGGTTCTGCAATTCCGTTATATCAGATTTTGCCCAACGCTTGTGTAATACTTTGTTTAAAGTTAAATTTGGAATAGGAGTTTGATGATTAACAATATCACCAGGAATATAAGAAGTATAAGGATCTAAAAATATATTAGCTAGAACTAGTGTTCCCAATGGTTCTTTAGGTAAAATGGAGTTTATAGCTGGTGTTCCATAAACTATATTAAATTGACCATCTTTTGTTAAGACTAATTTATCTTTTCTGGACAGATAATATGCGTAATTATGTTGAAAGTATGAAGATACTCCAGGTGTAGGAATCATCATACCCAGAGAACTCAAACTGTTATTGTATTCCCATACATAAGACGCCTGCCCGTTTATTCTAGAAGGTCTAAAATCGATACAATCTCTTAAATTATAAATGTTTCCGTCTTTAGCTGAATAGGATGGAATTGTAGTATAATTCGGATAAGAATTTACATTGAAATAACCATCGCCGCCTGAATGTAGATAGTAATTATAAACAACAAGAATATCATTTTTTGGTGGTGACAATCCAGCTTTCAATTTTATTGATGCGAAATCATAATAATTATCTCTTTGACCATTATCTAATGTAAAATAATTTGTTATATCATTGAAAGATGTTAAAGATGATCCGGCTGAAGGTATTGTACCTTGTGTACCCAGGTCATAAATTTTTACTATATCGGTTAAATCGGTTACATATAAACTAATAGATCCGTAACCAAGACTTGTATATGGAATATATGTTTGTCCTGTTGGATTATTATTAATATCGGTAGAAATATAAGTATTAGCTAGTCCTGATACAGCGGTAAGTGTTCCAGCTGTTGATACTAATCCACTAACAAGATTTTTGGATTTTTTTATTGTGGTATAAGCATCACCATCAGTTACCTTTAACTGTGATATAACACTAATTGTTGAACTAGTGTATTGTGAGGCATAAACTGATGATGTAAATGTAGCTGTAGATCCTAATACCGTTACAGTATTACCTGAAGAAGTAAAATCTAAAATATTTCCAGTATTGGTATCAACAATAAGGAATGTTTCCTGGAATGCAGAATTATTTGTTCCTCCACCAAATGTTCCCTGTCCACAAGAGAATGACATTCCTGATGGAGCTGTTATTTGTAATTGACCGGTAATAATATTGAAATTTTGATTTCTGAATATTTTGGACGTATAATAACTTGAACCTCCGGAAGCTGAAACATAACTTGAACCAATATTAAAGATCAATTCTGGTGATGTTGCGTTATTGAGTATTGTATATCCAGTTGGATTTCCGTTTACTTTACCTGTATTATTGATATTAGTATTAGCTGTTAGTGCATATGTAGGATTAGAAGATCCTGTCAGTGATTTTTGTACGATACTTTCTACCAGATTAGTTTGTAATGAGATAGAGAATGTTGTCGAACTATCTGGTGTGACATAGAATGGAGAATTCAATGTAAATGTTTTGCTGCTGCCAGTAACAGAGTAATTTGTTATTATTTTCGCAGATTCATTAACACCCGAAACAAGAAGTGAATCTGTTCCTCCGGTTATTGTTAACTTAGCACCATAATATGCATTGTTGGTATTAGAGAAGTTATTTGTTGTATCAACAATTGTTATTGTTGTATTTGTAGCTGTGCTTACTTTACCATTCAGAGTTATGGTTTGAATATCATTGACATATGTGTTAAACAAATATCCATTTGGGTTTGTTCCATTTAATGCATTTTGGAATACAAGGTTTCTTATGAATCCAGTTCCAACTAGAGTTGAATTATAAGTATTTGCTGAAGATAAATTTATATTAGCTGAAGGAACACAATGAAAATCAACTTGTGGCATAGTTGTATAATCAAACAAACCTTTCATTGAATCTGTAATGAAATAACTTCCAAAATCCGTATGGAAAGAATTTCCTGCAACAGTTTGTGTGTTTTGTGATCTAGGTGAATTGATGGTTATAGGACTATTATTCTCAACTCTATATCCATGCACATATGCTACACCCGGACCAATTGTCAAGTTATAAGTTGTAGTGTCTCCTGGTATAGATGATGCAGTTATTTTGAAGTCATTTACGATATAATCTCCATTTGTCTCATAATCTCTTTTTGCGAAATAATCTTCAAATGAAGAAGTGAAACTTTTTCCGTTAACAATTTTTACCAAACTTCCGCTATTGATTCTAACCAACTCAATAAAGGATAGACTTTCTGTTCCCGAGTCAATAGGGTAACTAGCAAGAGTTAAATCGATTTTATATCTATCTGCACCAGGTGCCTGATAATTCGAAGCACCAACTGCCTCATCCAGAAGTGATGTGTCTGTAATATAATCAACAATAGATTCAACAACATTAAGGCCAATTCTACCCGTGGGTGCATTATCATACTTATCTAAGATAATAGTCTGGGGAGCAACATTTACAAAATTGCCTATTGAATACTTTGAATATGTTCCATCTGGATTTTGAACATTGGATTGAGACCATCCAGTAACCACATAAAAAACACCTTGACTTATTGAAGCAACGGATGAATAACCTGTAGAGGTGGTGCCACCTGTTGTACCAATAGTGATAGCAATTTGATTGCTTCCATCTGTTGTAATAACAGACATATTATCTGAAAATACTCCACCAGAAAGATATGTAATTACCAATGTAGGAGGATCTCCAGGATTTGAAGCTGATCCTGTTGCTTCAGCAGTAGCTATAACTTTAGCTAATATAGTTCCAGTTACATCTGTTATGTTTTTATTCAAGAAATTTGCTGCTACAATTTGTGATCCATTATATGTTGTGTTGAGTTTAAGGTAATAACATTTAACATTTGTTGTTACTTGGCCACCAGTAACAGGAGAATTCTGAGAGAAAAAACTATCCGCTAAATTGGATATTTGATTCTGTAAAATTGTTTGAGATTGTGTTAATTCTCTAGCTTGTACTGCTACGCCTGGCTTAAAAAGTATACGATGGAAATTTTTGCTAGGATCAAAATCATCATAATACGGATTGACGTTAAAATTTAGTGCCATTTTGTTACCTTAATATCCTAATACTAATTTAAATTGTTCAATTCCATCAGAACTTCTTTGTATTCCTGATCTATTTTCTATATATGCTAGATAACCTGAGACAGGTATGAAATCTGGTGTCATATATGATATTAAAACTTTAGAAGCGCTAGATGATGATCCTACAACTGCTTGATTGACTGCTAAAGTTCCTTTAGTATTTATCAGACTCAATACACTATTAAATGCATCAAAATCTAAAACTGTACCAGTAAATGTTGAAGATGTTAGTGTTGATCCTTGGAAGACAGTTTCACCTATTGTATATTTTGTTCCTGTGCTTGATAGAACTAAATCGGTGGAACATTTGTATATATTCGAATTTGCTACAGAAGTTGTTAATTTTGATGTTGGATTTACTAATATTCCCATTTGGTAATAGGTTATGTCAGTTGGCATATAATTTATGTTATTATATGTCTCAGTTCCATTAAATTCTACTGTAATCATCACATGATTGCATCCAAGTTCAGACATAGGATCCCAACTGTGTCCCCCAATGGGTGAAACAGTATTTGCAGAAATTACAACACCATTACCTGATGGTGATTGTATTGTTGCAGTAGCATAGGTATAATTTGATCCTGGATTTGTCACGATTATATCGGATATTACATTACCTGATAGAGCTACATTAGCTGAAGCTCCAGTTCCATCTCCAGTTATATTGACTAATATATCACCTAATGAAGGGTTGTAACCTGTTCCTCCATTTAATACATTGATAACATCTAAACTACCATAACCATATTGACTTTTAATTGGATTAGGCCAATTAAAATTGAAAGGTATAGGCATCCAAGTAGAGTCCATAAAATTCACTTTTTGTTGTGAACTTATACTGTACATGTATTTCCACTTGTAACCATCTCCACCTGTGTAGATATTATTTGTGGAGTAATATCCTGGTTCAAAATATGGTTCTACTGTAGATTGACTACCATTATTATTCCACAAACATTTGAATACTTGATCATACTTGTTCTTAATGTAAAAATTATACACTAAGTAACCGTTTTCATCAGTAATTGTCATCTCTTTGTCATCTCTGTAATAATCATAGATGGTGTTTGCGGACCAATCATTTCTATGAACTACAGGAGATATATTGTTTGTTGTTATCAACTTAGCAACAAATGCATTTTTTAGAAATTTTTTAACTGAATACTGATCTTGGGTTGGTGTCGGTGGATTATTATCATCTGGCCATGGTGTCACCGAGGAAAGTACGCAATACAATTGAGATAGATTAACTTCGTTATCTTCACTACCTTCTATATAAGAAGAAGGAGCGTAGGCCATCTGTACTACAGTAGTATTTTTTAAACCTGATGTTAGAAGTGATATATTTGCCATGGTTTTATTTATTACTCAAATTAGGTTACATTAATGATTGCGAAGTTTAATATCAGAGTATCTGCCGCATTTGATCCGGATGGTGTTCCATCACAGTTATCTATAACAACAACAAAGCTTCCCGGTGAGACTGCATTCACACTAACATCATAATTTACTGATGCACCACTTGCAATATTAATAATAATAACATCTTTTGCACTGGTAACATATGTATTGTATACTGTAAATGATACTGCCGCACCTTTATTTAAATTCGCACCACTGGTCGTGATCTGTCCAGTTCGACCATTTGCATAAACAGCAGTTGATTTATTGGTTAACTGTGTTACTGTTGTATTGTTATAATTTGCATTATAGTGAATGGTGTTTGCAATGAATAGTGATGTATTCTGTGCATAGTTAATAGCATTAGCTGCATATGTAACAACGGTTGTTAGTGCATTAGAACCAACGGGTGTTGTTGCTAATATAATCTGTGTTCCTTTCTGTGTGTCTGTGTAGTTCTCAAGTGCAACATAATCCATCTTTGCACCACCAGAACCAACACCAGAACCAAATCCTGTTGCACCATAACCATTACCACCAAATCTTACTATCGTATCTCCTGCTTGTGTTGCGGTAGGATTCTGTGCAGTACCTCTCATGGAACGACCATTGAAAAGTGCATATGTACTATTTGATGCACCAGCAGAATCAAGAATTACTTTGGCATTATAACCATCTTTACCTGTTAATTGTAACAATGTACCATCAGCAATAGGTGCTTGGGTTGCACCATTAGCGGAAGCAATAATGTTAACAGCAGCACTATTTGCAGCAAATGTGGAGTTGTTCATTGTAATTGAACCAGTCAACGCAATACTACCAACTGCTGAAATACTACCTGCAATATTAACTGTTCTTAAATCATCATTCAAGAACAACATCTGTGTTGCAACAAGAATATTGTTGTTTGCGTATACGACAGAACCATTTGCCTTTCCGTATGCAGGTCGATCTATAATCTGAACACGAAGTTTACCTGATGTTGCATTCGAAGATACTACTTTTGCGATCTGTATAGATGCATTGGCATGATCTAATGGAGCAGTATTTGCCATTGTACCTGCACCTGGAGTTGCAGTCAAGAACAGTATATCACCAGTAGTGTACATTGAAGTATTACAACCTTCAACAATACCACTACTATAGGTGTAACCGTAAGCTCCATTTGCAATTGCATTCTTCACATAACCGGAAGCCAAAGAATTCGCCGCCGTTGTTGCATCAGCTAGAGTAACCCAAGGAATATTATTAGATGTTACATTACCTTGTAATCTTACAACAGATCCAGCAGGAATGGTTGCACCGGTCTGATTGTATACTCTTTCATACAATACTCTACCTATACCTGGTCTATCGCCTGCAATATCAGTATCATTTGTTAATGACTGAATATCACCATTATACCATATCTGACCAGATGTTTGTGGTGGTGGATTTGATGATGATTGAGAGAAGAATTGTAGTGTATTTGCTTGTGTTGTTATTGTTGTTATATTTGAAAAGAAAACATTACCTAATGATGTGTTAGCTGTAATTGATCCTAGAACAGTAATATTTTTCGAGAATACTGCATTGTTGGAAGATATATTATCATATGAAACTGTAGTTCCAAAGGTATTTGCAGTCAAATTACCAGTTATGGTTAATGAACCATTAAATCTTCCTGTTGTATTAGCAAGATAATTTGATTGTATGAAATTATTGGTGGTATCTGTGTAGTTTTTAGATAATGTTAATGTCGAAGCAATATTGGATTGTAGAAATGTATTTGCAGTATCAGTATATGATTTAGCTGAACTTAAAGTTAATGCATCATTGGCTTTTAAGAATGTATTGGCTGTATCGGTATAAGTTCTAGACAAAGTTAATGTTGTTAAATCATTAGCCTGCATATATGTGTTTGATGCAGCTACAGATCCATCAGAAAGTATAAAGTTTCCAGTTACAGTAACATTGCCTGTAAATACGTCTTTATAGAAATATGTGCTGTTGTTGCCGAATGTCGCCACAACATTACTAGACTTTGTACCACCAATAATAATTGATACATTAGCACCTTTTGATGCTGTTCCTACAACAAGATTACCATCTGAAGAATAATCACTTGAACCATGCACATACAAATAACCATCAAGAGATTTCATTGAAGAGAAATTAGGATCACTAAAAGTCGATCCATTGATGCCCATGTCGATATAATTGTTTGCTTGTGTGCCGATGTTAGCAGTAGCAACAAAATCTGAGGATCCTGATCCTGTGATGTTCTGTAGGTTGATTTGTAAGAATGAGGAATCAAATGCAGCAAACTGGGATATAGTATTGGTGAATAAAAGAGGATTTCCACCCACATTTAAAATTTCATTAGAATATAAACCTTGTGCTAGAGTGTGTGCAGTAAATTTACCAGTTACACCTGATGGTATATCGACACCCACAAACAAACTATTTGCGGTATTAGCATTTAGTTGGGTAAGTAATGGTAATTCTGAAATTTTAACTGTAGACATTTTTTTATCCTAGTAATATTAATCTTCCGTCTTCGGTCGTTATTGTTTGTCCTAATTCATTCGATATTTCTGGATAATAAGCATATCCAACTTGTCCATATATTCTAACTTGATCTGATGTAAGTGTGCTGTATGCTACAAATGTTCTGTTTACTGAAACAAAAGTATTAGAATAACTTAGTATTCCGCCAGCTGGAGCAATAACTGATATGGTATTCGCTGCATAATTTATTTGAGTTATAGTAAATACTGCATTTGCATGTGATACTTCAGATATTAAAGTGTCTGTTCCATTTTCCAGTAATATTGAATATAATCCATCTTCAGTTGAAAAATCATTAGAATCAGGATAGTTACTAATTTTTAAATTATCCCCAACATAAGCTATATCTTTTAAAGGATAATTAGGATCACTATAAACACCATCATTGATTATGTTATAAGCACCTGTTAATACATCAATATTTATAACATTGGATCCAGCGGTGATGTGTGTGTAAGCTATATTAGAGAAAGTCAACCAAGTATTTGTTGATAATGTTACTTGGTTACTTGTAGCATTAACCGAAAGAACAGAAGATCGTACATTTGGTCCATTTGTTGGTGTTAATTGTATTATACTATTGGTGTATATGAAATTGTTTAGGTTTGCACCATCTATGTTATTGAAAGTAATGATATTGTTACTTTTATTAACAAAATCAGTTACCATTGTCACATAACTTCCTACTATACCAGAAGCATTAGCACTATACAATGGTCTTCCAGTTAATAATTCATCTTCTGAACGAACTATAAAATCAGATTGAGATTTTGCAGAGAATCTTCCTAGAACCTTCAATCCAGCTGGATGTAACAGATTCAACAATATATTCTTATATTTTGATATTTCTTTTTCTACAGTTAATTTGTAGGTGAAATTATTATAATCTTCATTTTGAAGTACACTATAAGAACTTGGTTGTCCACTTGTGTCTAGATACTGTCCTTGACCTATTACCAGTCCGTTTAGGAATTGTGCAACCGCTTTTGCTTTACCATCACCGTAACTATTAAATCCATATATTCCTATATTTGTATCATAAGAATATGACAAAGTTAGATTGCCTATTTTTAATCCAAGACCATTTATAGTATCTGAAATAATTTTATTATTAGTTATGGTAGCATTAACTGGATTATTATTTACATTATAAATTGTTTTGTTGGGATCAGGATAAGTGTTATAGTTATATACTCTTAAATTATAGTATGATACATTTTGTATAGTTGTTAAGAAAGTTACAGATTCAACATATGCGTTCCATGTTGAATTGTTTAAACTCGAACCTTGATATACAACATCTCCTTTTTTTGGGAAATTGGAAGGAGATAAGTTATGTACAATAAAATCTTGAATTTTTAATGATAAATTTGGTGCAGAAGTATAGTCCTGTCCGTTGTCAATAACATTAATTGTGGTAATTTGTCCTGCTTGACTGGTTACTCCAGATAATACTGCACCAGCACCAAGTATACCAGTAACAACAAGAGAAGCTCCTGATGCTGAAGAATTGGCTGATTTTACACTCAATGTAGGTAAAGAATCGGATTTATATCCCATTCCTCCGAGAGGATATGTCAAATTTCCTTGATAGTATGTTACTTCGGTTATTGCACCTGATGGTGTTACATTAGTAACATTAGCGTATGCACCATAACCAGATCCTCCGCTAAAAACAATTGCGTCATTTACTCGGTATCCATTACCTCCACCTAAAACTTGGATAGGAGAAAGTATACCCAGTTTGTAAATATGAGCAGTATCCGATATGTCAGATGTTGATGTTGCAATATCTGTATCATATACAGCTAAAGCTTGGATTTTAGGAGAGGTTGTTAAACCACCACCACCATTTTCTACTGCAACTTGACCTATAGAATAAGTTTGAAATGTTACAAAATCTAAACCATTTGATAATTTGGTATTTGCATTAGCGGATGATTTTGTAAATGTATAACTACCAGACCCTATCGTAATATTTTGAGCTAACTGTAAAGTGTTAATAGGTGCATAGGTTAAATTTGCTGCAGAACTTCTGGTATTAGAAGGAAATGTTATTACAGCTCCATGTGCATTAGCATTAGAAGAAACTACATTCGCTGACAATCCTAAAATTGTATTTTCATCCGTACCTGAAACATAATTTACTTGTAGTATTTGTCCTAAGTTATTAACTAATTTAACATCAGCTACATGATAATTAACACTCTGATAATTTACATAAATTGGATCATTATTTTGATAACCAAATCCAGGATTGCTGATATTAGCATAAGGCAACAAAGATGATAATGTTATTGAAACCGCAGCAATAGGAGCATTTTGAGATAAGTCTGGAAATACAATTTGTGTATTTGGATCAGTTCTGTAACCCCATCCACCATCAACTACTTGTATACTTTGTAATATACCGGTCGTAACATCACCAACTTCAGCTTTAGCTCCTACCGGATTTAATATTTCGGCATTTAAACCACCGTACACAACAACAGGATAATATTGTTGGTAGTAAGATCCTCTATTTGAAGGATCAATATTAATTTGGCTTATCTGACCTACTAATTTAGCTCTAAGTAGTTCTGATCCGGGAGTTCCTTTATCTACTCTATTTCCATTTAAAAAATAAACATCTTGATAATTATAATCAAGAATTTTTACATATTCACCTGATAGAAATAATCTCTGTACATCCGAAATAAATATTTCGGTTTTTAAACCATTTTGTAAAGCAGATTCAATAACCGCTAATGATTTTGATGTTTCACCAAATATTCTATAATTAGCTATAGATAAGAAGTTAGGGTCATCTGTTGCTAGTTTTAGACTTCTTGGAACATACCAATTACCCGATGATGCTTTGAATACAAAGTCTTTGGTGTAAACTATATCACAATCAGAGTTATACAATACTCTGAATAGAAATTGATAAGAAGCAGGAGTTCCTTTTGTTTGATATAATTCTTTTGCAAATTTTAATGCTTTTGTTTTACTGATTAAAGCATCTTCAGGGAAGTAAGGTAAGAAATCATTGATAAAATACTGCATGAATTGATCAGTAGTTTTATCAATATCTTGATAATTTGGAATATTTTTAGAATAATCCAATACATTACCTTCCTGCTCCAACCATTGATAGTAAGCTTGAAGGAAATAAACGAAATGTTTATAGTTCTCATCATCACGAATCCATTCAGGTAATTGTGATGGAACTAATATGGAAGTTTTTTGTATACTGTCTATCATTTATTATGTTTTGGCAGTTACATTAACAGTAATAGCATTAGGATCGAAAGGATCTATTGTTATTATTTTATCAAAAGTTGAAGATATGATTGAAGATACTGGATTTGTTATTATTGATAATGAACCCAATGGATCTGAACTATCAATAGGATTGAAAGAATTTAGTGTTATAATTCCTTTTGTGTAATCTACTATACCAATATTTGGATTCAATATGGTTTTAACATTGTTACTATTGTAGTAATAACTTCTTAATTGACCATATCTACCTTTCAATACAGCAACAGCTTGTCCACCTGTTCCTCTATTATCACCAGGTCCATTTGTAATGGTAACAACGGCACTAGTATAATTATTTCCAGAATTTGTTACGAGTATTGAGTTAATTCTTCCTAGAGAATCTATTGTTGCATTTGCAGTTGCACCACTACCATCACCAGTAATTGTTATTGTAGGTGTGACTGTATAATTATACCCAGAATTAATGATATTAATTGTGTCAATTCCAGCAGTAAATGTAGGAATTTCTTCAATATATACATCATTAATTGTGTTAGCAAGATTATATGGGTTATTAAATGTTAATGACGGTGTACTTGATATACCACTAGTTAATATTCCTTTTTGTAAAGGCACAGTAAAATTCAAATTGTATGATATAGAAGATCCAAAAATAGGATATAATTTTTTCTGCAACTTTATTGATATCTCATTTGCGACAATTGATATATCAGCAATTTGAATTTCTCTCATCAATTCACTTGCGGAAAAGGTTGAATTAAAAGTACTCAAATTATTGGCTGCAAAGTTTAAAATTGTTGTCTGTACTAAATTTTGTATATCAGATTGTAATAAAGTTGTTTTCTTTGGATCATAAACAACATTAGAATTAACAACAATATATGTGTAATCTGGATCAACAATAGTTGGTTCCACAGTTACTATAGAAATTGGTTTAAGTATATCAGAAATAATTCTTTGTTTCTGTGTTGAAGTGAATGTGTAAGATCCTTTTGGTTTCAAACAAACAAATATCTGACCATAAACGGGAGGATCATTATCTTGGCCACCCCAAACATTTACTGCATCAAAGTTAAATCCTATGTTATTTTGTTGTATTGCTGTAATATAATCTTCATTTGTTACAGCTCTTCTTTGTGCAGAGTATGATTTTGGTGCCTGATATTTTATTGAATCAATAGATTCCTTTTCCGACCCTTGTGAAGCAGGAGTGTTTCCTTTAACTGAGGTGGTACCAAAATTAGGTATAGAATCCATGAGTACAAAATTATTTGCACCCGCACTTGAAGTTCCTTGTGTTATCAAATAATTTACAATAACCACATTATTATCATCTAATTTTCTTCCGAGAATATTATCACCAAAAGAAATTTCATAATTACCATTTAAAGATTCTTGTAAGAAATAAACTCTACTATCTGGTGTTAGTGTGAGATAGTTAGTGGATTCAACAAATGTTTGAGTATAATTATTCGAAGATGAATTCTGAACAGAAACGGATATTGTACTAGTATCAATATCAGAATCCGGTAATTGGAATGTATATGTTGGATTTGTTGTTGAGTTTACAGTAAATGTATATTTTACTGGTATTCCTTGTTTTAACTCAACACCATAGAAATTAACAGTATTATTATTTGCACTAACTGTTGTTGATTTAGTTGTAACAAAATTATAATTAACTCCATTTACCGATTCAGATAAGAAATTGGTAAAAGATGGAAGTGTTAAACTTGTTGTACCAACATTATTAACTGTTATGTCAACAAATGCAGTAGGAGCTATTGCAGACTTTGGTGTGTAATTCAGTAATTTAGCGTGAGATACAACTGACGATCTTTGTAATGCAGTATCCAGGAACATTTCGTTTGCAACCATGTTCAGATAGAATGCATTATATTGAGTATTGTATGCTAATACATCAAGAAGTACAGATAGACCTGATCCTTGAAAATTGTAATCCTTAAAGGTATCTTGGCTCTGTAGATAGTTGAGTAGATTATTTTTGATTGAATCAAAATCTAATCCGACTAGAGATGTTGAGGTATTTGCAGCCATTTAAAAAACCTTTATTTTTATTCTTATTTATTTGTGCTTAAAGTGAGTACAAATTATCTTGATCTTTTTAATATTAAATTTATTCCAGTAGGTTCTGTTTTATTTCCAATATAAAGAAATAATGATACACTAAAACCATTTTGATCTGGATAAGGTACAACATCTATTGTGGCTATTGTAACTCTTGGTTCCCAATTTGTTATGGTATTAATGATCTCTTGTCTTAATAAATTTGCAGTAATAGGAGTAATAGGCTCAAATAATAAATTATCAACCTGTGAACCCATGGTAGGATTAAATAACCTTTCATAAGGTTTTGTCAACAATAGTCCACGAACAGCCCTAATAACAGCTTGCTCGTCATAACTGATAGATACATCTCCAATTGCTGGTTGGGGATTAAATCTCAAATCTATGTCTGAGTATATGTATTGTTTTGTTGCCATCGTTTATTTATATCTATCCTGATAAGACATTTAATGAACCGGTTGTTATTGTGTGTGTATATCCATTTCCATCATTAAAAAGATCACCTATTCTACCCACAGGTTTACCTTCAACAAAAACGGTTGCAGAAGTAGCTACCAAAGGTGGAGCATGATTAATTGGAACGGGTGTACATATTGATCCATCTGGGTGCATCATCATAACATCTCCAGCTCTAACTATTCCTAGTCCATTTACTTTTACTGTTGTGCTACATGCTGAGGCTGAACTAATAAGTGGTGTATTCCAAAACCAAGAAATTGGAGTTCCTGTTGGAGTAAATTTACAGGGTATTCCTATTATTCCATCTGTACAGGATACTACGCTGTTTTGTAAAGCTAATCCTAGGCCTGCCATAAATTCTCCTTAGTTCAGATTTATCAAAGATCCCTTGATACTTGTTATACCTGCTGCCTGTAATGTTGCAGCTCCAGCCGCTTTTACTGTTACTGCACCACCAGCAGTCATAGAGGCATCTGCCCCAGCTGTTATTGATGCTGATGTTCCGGCAGTCAATGACGCAGCCGCACCAGCTGTTAGTGATACAGCACCACCAGCGGTAGCAGTAATTCCTGCACCAGCAGTAGCTGATATACCAATGCCTGCTTGTAGTAAAATTCCCATTGTTGTGGCTGCTTGAATAGCACCAACAGTATTAATTGTTAGGCCAATTCCAGGAACTATTCCGGTTATTATGTGTGGTAGAGGTTCTCCTCCTGTTTGAGGAATCATGCCTTCCGCCATGATTGATCCTTGAATACTCAAGTGACCACCCGCTGTTAAATTTCCTAAAGCCGAGACTGATTGTTGACATATGATATCACCTCGGATGTTCAAATCTCCGCTGTGTGTCAATGTGCCTGATGAAGCGTGTTGTACGTCTGAGGCAGTCACCTGGTGAGTTCCAGACACATCGGATGTGTGATCTCCTTCAACCGCAAGATTGTAATTACCTTTAACAGTCTGTGTGAAGTCTCCATCCACAATTAAATGCATATCTCCAGCTACATGAATCTCTGCATCCTTCATTATTGTTACATGACAAGAACCTTCTATTTTTACATTATCATCTTGTAATACAATATGGTAACCATTTCCTGTGATATGGTGAACACAATTTCCTGTCGCTTGATATTCTTTATATGTTCCAGATTTGTGTTGAACTCTTATTCTTTCATTTCCGGGGGTGCTATCATATTCCTCGTAGTGACCACATTCTGTACTTCTTACAGAATTATAAGGGTATAATGGTTTTTCTTCTTCAGTACTATTATCCGGTCTAAACCATGCATCTGTTGCCATATTAATCTCCTGGATTCACATCAATATAATTTTTATTATCGTGTATCAATTTTATCATTTTGATTTTATTTTCAATAACGTCTGGATGTAAAACATTGGATATTAAATTCTCTAGGTGATTAGATCGATCAATAACATGATTTTGTATACTTTGTATTTTATCTAATGTATCAGGATGTATAGTTCCTTCACTAAGATTATCATTGAATGATTGATGTACATCATTTAGTGTATTAACTTGGTTTTGTAAATTACCAATATGTTCCTGCAAAGAACTTATACTTTGATATAATTTATTAATATGTGTATTTGCGTCCATAATCAATTTATGTATTAGCTTTTGGTGGTTTAGTAGTATATGTTCCTGTTGTTTCGTTTAGAGGAACTTCAGTACTAACTCCGTTAGATATTGCGGTTTGGAAACTGGTGAATGCTTCGCTAACATAATTTGAAGCTCCTGATATCAACGAACTTAAACAATTCATAACTAATTGCATTAATCGAGCAGGTAAAGACAAAACGAATGATACAAATGACATAACATCACTAATAAATTGTTGAATTTCTTTTATTAATTCCATCATTTGGTTTATGTAATACATAATCTCATTCATTATTTGTTTCAAAGCTTTAACAGCATTAGCAATAGCCTCAACAATTGGAGCTAAGAATTCTCCTAATTTTTCAGCCCATTCTGCTAGCCTATTAGCTTCAACTTCTGGATATAACCCCATTTGGGTCATAATTTTATTTAAAGTGTTTGGTAATCTAATAGGACAACCAGCAACAGGAAGTAGGTTATTAATTTCCGTCATAGTGTCATTCAAAACACCTTGTGATAGTTTTGGTAAGGATGAACCTGAATTTTGATATGAGGTAGAACTATTCACACCCTGAGGTTTTTTGGGTGGATCAGTTTCTTTTCCATTTGGATTTACTGGTGCTAAATTTGGATTATCTGTTGCCATTTTATGTCTCTTTAATATAAGGTATAACACCGAACATAACAGGAAATTGTCCGTTTTCTCCATCCATGAAAAATCCCAGAATCCAATCATCAACAAGTGGTGCTGTCCAGGATTGTGAATTATTTACAGGAAAAACAGGTAAAGACCAAGGTAGTTCTTCTGTAGGTAATATTGATTTATTATCTGAGTGCCATCCATGAATTCTCACTTTACATCTACCCATGGCTAAAGGATCAACACGATCTTCTATTACACCTATCCACCATACAAAACCGTTTTTTCCAATAAAATTACTGGTATCAAACATTATCCTTTGCCTGTATTTCTGTTACTTTCTTTCGCTAGTTCTACTACTGTTATATATCTATTCAAATTGATTACATGTCTAACTGCTGTAACTAGATAATTTCCAGATAAATATGAATCTTCTTTTCTCTTTCCTGGTGCAGTCGATTCCATAGATTCAACGTCAGCACCAAATACATCAATATCAAGAACAGTTCCGACAGTTATTGCTGAATTTCCAGGAACCATAATTTTTATTCTTGTATAATTGGATAATGCTAATTGAGCATTTCTGTATTTTGCAGTTCTTTCTACAAAGAAATCACTAACTACCGATCCTGCATTTTGACTAATTGTTGGTGATTGGGCTTGTTGATTTGAATTTGTTACCATTAGATTTAATGGACCTGCCTCAACAATGCTATTTCCTATGGTGTATAGACTTTGACCCATTCTGTCATAATATGATGGTCTACTTCCGTTATCGGAATTGTTTGTTACATCATGTTCATTTAATTTTCTTGAACTTGATTGATAATCATTGTAATTAAAATCATTGATATATTTCTTCCTTAGAATGGGATCAATGGTTATCAATCTATTTGTAAAAGTTCCTTTTGTTGTTGCTTTTAATGTATCAAAAGTATTTAAAATATCAAGTTTCATTATAGTCAATACTTCGTTATTAAAAGCATCGGAATTTGTAGGAACTATATTTGCAGGATTATAGGCATATGCAAAATTTGGAGATTGTGTATACAATGATTGTAATGATTTAAAATAATATCCACTATTACTCTCATAGAATAACATATCTGCACCAGTATACGATGTAGATTGTGCATAATAGGCTAACCAATTAATTGTTTCAAACAATTTTTTATTTGGTACAACTATATCATATATTCCTGTTGTACTATCTATGTTTAATTTTTTATTAGTGAGTAGATAGTTTTTCATTATATCATTAATCATATCAGATATAGTTTTTTGTTTATATGATTTTGATATTCTGTATTTTTCGGATAACAACATTTCTTCTGAACAGAAATTTATAGTATAGTTTTCAAAGTTTCCACCTATATCAAAATGTCTACCTGAAATTGAGTATACTCTAAAACTATGTTGTATTAAATCAGGTTTACCTGTATTTGTACCTGATGTAAATGATATTGTTAATTTTTCGGTACCATTCATTCTACTCTGGAATATAACACCCACCGAATCTGAAAGAACTACCTTTCCAGAAATACAGTCTCCAAAAATATCTTCATAATAATTCAACTCAACTAGATATGCAGTTAAATCTAAACTAGATGATCCTGAAGAATCGGATAAGATAACACTTTTTAAGTTAAAATCAAAAGGTGAGGACAAATCTGGAACAGCAGGCTCAGAACTTGATATGGTACCATCATTAATACCACCACCAAAATTTCCTATTCCGATGTTGTTTATTCCTTGAGATAAGAAATTACTTACATCAGATAAACCCTGTAAAAAATTCATATTATTGTACCATCAATGACTGGAATTGTGAGATAACACTATTATAATATTTGCTGTTTAGAATATTAATTTTTCTTTTAGTTTGTCTAGTCAAAACTTCATATTCATACAATGTTTGTATATTTCTATCAACACTTTTTGTTATTTCTACACCATTCAGAGTAAAAACTTGAGTTATAGGATTCAATGAATTGTATGTATCTTCATCAATTTCGATAGTTATAACATTTTTTTGTAGATTCTCTGAATCGTATGTTGTAATTATTTGTTGATATGTTTTAGTTGTTTCTTGCACATACTGTAATACAGTCATTCCAGCAGTATTGGCGTCTGAACTATATTTGTCATTTAGATATATTTCAAATTGTTGATCTGTTAATGGCCATTGTGTTTGTGGATCTATAATACCATTAGAGTACAAAACAATCCAATAAGAATAAATGTCATTATAATATTTGTAAGCAATTTCCTCCGGTCTATCACCATCTCTTAGATCATATTGATAAAATAATAATATATTATTCAATAATGAAGGAAGGAAATAACCTCGGGTCAACAGATTATTTACTGTTATTTGATTACCTGAAGGATCAAGTTGTGTTATTATTGGTAAATTCTTAAAATATTTCATTATGGAAATCCTGGCATATTGGCTAGGTCGGTATAAGTTGTACCACCAACATCAGAAAGTGTTGGACCTAAAGGTAATTCACCAATAGTATTGTAGGTGTCAGGATTCATAGCTTCCACATTTTGTAATTCTTGTTGAGTTGCATTACCAAATACACCAAGAGAACCAACTCCACCCTTCATGTCTTGTTTTGTGACAATATCAGTTTCTTTGAATTGTAATATTAATCTCGTTTCAACTGGATAACCATCGTTGAATGATGCCCAACCGTTAGGAGCATAATCTACACTCATACTCATTAGAACACATCTATGGTATATTTGAAATATTTTTGCTTTATTTCCGTTTGATATGTTACTTTGTCCTGGACTTAAAAGTGAGGTCAATTGTGATCCAAATATATTTGTGCCTATGTTTCTAAAGAAATTTGATACCGCTGATGCAACTCCTGTTCCACCCATGAATACAAAAGATATATCAAACATTTCTGGCGGTTCTAAGTATTGATGACTTACACCGGATCCAGCATTAACAGAAGGTAAAGACCAATATGTGAATTGATTTATTATTTTATCAACTTCAGATGCTTCTTGTGAAGAAGATGGTGTAAATCTAAATTCAAATTGAAATTCTCTTAGTGATATACCTTTATATAACATTTGTAAATGTGGGTTAGCAACTTGTCCCATTACATTTTGTGCTACCGACAAGGCTTCACCAAAATTACCACCAAGAGCACCAGCTATTCCAGCAAAACCGGCAGCTGCACCTTGTTGTCCTATACCTTGTTTAGCTATTAATTGTGCTATGTTACCTTTATCAACATCAGTACCTTTTCCTTTACTTCCAACATCAGCCAATAAAGCACCAAAGTATGAAGCGGGACCTATAGCTTCAGTAAGACTTACTTCACCATAATTATGTGAATAATTAACAGCTAAAGTATCCGGCATATATAAGGAGATTGATCCTTGTGGGTTAAACTGACCGTTTAAGTTCAATAATGTTTGGGGATTTATCAAATTCATTATATTTGATAATGCACCACTTATTGATGATGTATATTGAGGTTTTACGGCGCTGAATATTACAGCATGACCATAATTTGAGTTGCTACCTAAATCGAGAGGATAAAGATAATTTGATGTTATTCCTTTACCAGCTAATGCATTTGAAATCAAATTCATTGGTGGCATAACACCATTGACAGATAAAGGAAATACGTCTATTTGTGCCATTTAATTAAATCCGGATTAAATATATATAGTATTTATGTCTTACAAAGGAAAGTTTACGCCAAGAAATCCCCAAAAGTATGTAGGTGATCATAGAAACATTATTTATAGGTCATCTTGGGAATGTAGGATAATGGACCGTTTCGATAAAGATCCAAATATAATTTCTTGGTCTTCAGAAGAAATCAAGATACCATATAAATCACCAGTTGATGGTAGATGGCACCGTTATTTTCCAGATTTTCTAGTTAAAGTCAACTCAAATAAAGGCATTAAAACGCTATTGATTGAGGTAAAACCAGAAAAACAATCTAGGCCACCAGAAAAAAAGAAAAGAGTTACCAAACAATATATTAATGAAGTAGTTACTTGGGGTGTAAACCAAGCAAAATGGAAGTCTGCAATAGAATACTGCAAAGATAGAAAATGGGAATTTATAGTGATGGTTTCTTCTGATGGAGATGCCTTCAAATCATTAACAGAAAGTGACTTATTACTCACCTAAATACATATATGGCTTCAAAATTAACAACACTAACACAAAATAAATCAGCGGCTCAATTGCAAACAATGAGCCGTGATTCTATACAATGGTTGACGAAGAAAGTTTCTGAAATAAAAAACCCATATCCTATAGCAAAAAGTATATCTAACGAAAAGTCCAGACATACTAGAAAATTTGTTTTGGGTGGTTTATATTTCTTTTATTATGATCCAAAAGGTAAAAATGACTTACCTTACTATGATAAATTTCCTTTGGTTATTCCATTGGAAAAATACAATGATGGTTTTCTTGGTTTGAATTTACATTATTTACCTATAAAGTATAGAATTAACTTTATGGATAAGTTACTTGAATATGCTGTTCTCAATGAAGATAATGAAATAAAAAGACTGAGAATTACTTATGAACTACTTTGTATAACAAAGAGATTTAAAGAATTCAAACCTTGTGTTAAAAGATATTTGACAGGACATATCAGGTCAAAAATATTGACAGTACAACCAGAAGAATGGGATGTTGCATTATTTTTACCTGTACATCAATTTAAGAAAGCTCAAGCTAAAGATGTTTGGCAAGAATCAGTAGATACGATCAAGGGAAAAGTTTAATGGCCGCTAATATAAGAGAGTTTTTAGCTAATTTTGATAAAGGATTTGCTAGACCTAGTAGATATGACATAAACATACCTATACCATTTGATCTGTGGCCATTATATCTATCTACAACCAGAAATTTAACTTTTCGTTGTGAAATGTCAGAAATGCCAGGTAGAACTCTAGGTACAACAGAAAGAAAAATAGGGTCTGCACCGATAGAAAAATTCCCATATCAATCTATTTACAATGATGTTTCTATGACATTTATTGTATCTAGGGATATGAGTGAGAAATTATTTTTTGACCAATGGCAAGAATATATTAATCCATCATCTACATATAATTTCAACTACAAAGTAAATTATGCTTCTGATATAGGAATTACTCAATATAATGATAATAATGAAGTCACATATAGAGCAGTTTTAGTTGATGCATTCCCAATTGTAGTAAATCAATTGGATTTGGATTGGTCTAATGAAGGTTATCACAAACTAACAGTAACATTTGCATACACCAAATGGCAAGAAGCAACTATTGATTCTGTTGCAAAACAATTAGGAACTTCAGCTATAGGATCACTATTAGGAACATAAACTGATTTGAAGGAGATATAAAATGGCTTTGCCAAAAATTGATACGCCAGTATATTACATACAGTTACCATTATCTAAAAAGGAAATTAAATTTAGACCTTTTTTGGTTCGTGAACAAAAAGTTTTGTTAATGGCTTTAGAAGCTAATGACAAAGAAACTATTGAAAGAAATATCAAACAAATACTTCACAATTGTACTTTGACTGAAGGTATTGATATTGATAAACTACCTGTAGTTGATGTTGAATTCTATTTCTTAACCTTGAGAGCTAAATCAGTAGGTGAAATAGTAGAAAACAATTATATTTGTAACAACGAAGTTGAAGGTAAGAAATGTGGCAACAAGATGAAAGTTGTCATTGATCTGAATGATATTCGTGTTGATGAATATAAAAAAGATGCTAACATTATTCAATTAAATGATGAAATCTCAATAGCAATGAGATACCCAGAATTCTCTTTGGTCGAAAAATTGTCATCATCAACCAATTCTGTTGATGCGGCATTTAAAATTATTGTAGATTCAGTAGATTATATCTTTGATGGTCAACAATATTACTACTCAAATGAAACAACACCAAAAGAGTTAATGGACTTTATTGAATATTTGAATAAAGATCAGTTTGCAAAAATACAAGAATTCTTTGATAATATTCCGAAAATCAAGAAAGACATTCAAATGAAATGTGACAAATGTGGTTACGACCATTCCATTACCGTGGAGGGTCTCGAAAATTTTTTCGGATAGTATTTCGTCATGATAACCTAGTCAATCATTATAAGACCAATTTTTCATTGATGCAACATCACAAATATAGTTTGAATGAATTAGAATCTATGTTGCCTTGGGAAAGAGAAATTTATGTTAATTTGTTGATACAATATATTGAGCAAGAAAACCAGAAAATAAGAGAACAAAATTCTAGACGATAATGGCATACTTACCAACAGTTAATGAAATGGATTCTTCTTTAACAAAAGAAGAAAAGAAAGATATTGCCGAATCTCTAAAAAAAAGGTTTGGAGGGTTTAATATATCTACAACTTTCATTAGATCAATGGAAGATAACAAATCAAAAGATAAGATCCAAAAAGATAAAAATGATGGATCTGATGTTCTCAATAAACTTTATGAATTTATTGTTCGTGATTCTTACAATAAAAGTTTTGATAGAAAAAAACTAGAAAGTGAAGAAGAAAAAGAAGATGATATTCAAACTGAACAACAAATACAATTGTTGCAAAAAGTAGAAGAAGAAAAAGAAGAACCAGAAGAAGAAAAAGAAGGTCTTTTGGGTAAACTCTGGAGATACTTCAAATACTTTTCTATGGGTAGATTTGTCTACAATCATTGGGAACAAATTGAAAAACTTCTAGGTATCGAAGGATTAGGTAAAACAATCAAGAACTTATCCGATGAGTTAGGTATTACTGAAGCCATTCAAGGTATCATTTCTACTCTTGATGATATCTCAACAAGTTTCTCAGAAACAGTCAAGCCATATCTACCTGACTTTGGTGGTGATGATACTGTATATGATGCAGGAAAACCAATCGATGTTGGTGGTCTTACAATGCCAAGTGAACAGGTGGCTTCCGCTATAGACAAAGCAGCAGCCGCAACGGGTGTTGATAAAGCAAGTTTGTATGCAATTGCCAGACAAGAAAGTGGATTCAAATCAAATGCCGGCGCTGGAACATCATCTGCAAAGGGATTGTTTCAAATCACAAAAGGTACATGGGCTGGTTTACAAGAAAAATACCCAGAATTAAGAGGAAAAAGCATATACGATCCAGAGGCTAATGCATTAGCTGGTGCTTTGTATATGAAAGAAACACAAAAAGAATTAGGCACAAAAGATTTAACTAAAACTTATGCAGGACACTTCTTTGGTCCAGCTGGCGCTAGAAGATTTTATCGTGCGGATGATTCTGATATTGCCGCAAATGTATTGCCTGAGGCTGCACAAGCAAACAGAAATGTATTCTACGATAAAAAAACAGGTCAGGCAAGAACTGTAGGTGAAGTAAAACAATTCATGTATAATAAGGTGGGTAAATATCAATCTGCCTATCAAGAAAGACTTACTGGAAATAAAACACCTCTAGAAGCACCACCAATAACACCTGAAACTAAGATTGATCCAGCTCAGGCTGCAATAAAAAATGAAATACCTGATACATCAATTAAAGAACCTAGATCATTAGCGTTTAAACCAGCCGAAGAAAAAGCTTTACTAGAAACTCCTGCACCAAAACAAGACGTACTTAAATCTGCATTGTCTGGTGAACCTGATTCATACAGAATACCTAGAAATACAAAAACGTCAGATAAAGGTGAAACTGGAGTAAATTCAACAACCGCAGAAGTTAAGTCTGCAAATGATAATGATATTGCAACTGAAAGTGACTTGAAAAATCTTAGATTCTTACATCCCGATCAAACTGGAATTTTAAAGGTTCTTGCTAAGAAAGTTCAGAAACTAAGAGAAGAACTTGGTGTGAGTAATTTCATTATCAATTCAGGTTATAGAAGTCCTGCATACAATGAAGCCCTGAGAAAAGCAGGACATGGTGCCGCAAAGGATTCATATCACACACACAGGATGGCTGTGGATATCAATGTGGCACAATGGGGAACATCTGATAGAGTCAAATTCATTCGTACTGCCAGCAGACTAGGATTTGGTGGGATTGGTGCATACAAGACTTTCATTCACGTTGACATTGGCAAAAGAAGAACCTGGAAGACAGATTATACTCCACCAGAAGATATTGCGGCAGCATTGAGAGATCACATCAATCAAACAACACCTCAAGAAAAGTATGATATACCTTCCAGAATAGAAGTTGAAAAAGGAGAAGGTGGTGTAAACAGTCAAGGTGGTAAATTCCCAGAATCAACTGATATTGATGAAGGTAAATCAGAAGAAAGTATGGACTTTCTCGACATGGCTATGGATATGTTTGAGAAACAGAAAGTATTACTTGGTAATCTGGTAGACAAAACCAATAATATGATGAAGTCTGGAAAACTTGAAGAAATGGTTGCACCTTACCTGAATAAAAATACAGAAATACCAAGAAAAGAAAAAAAAGACCCGAATTTACAAATGCCATCTTTGCACACTAATAATGTGCAAACTAATGTTCAACAAAATAAATATTCTGTTGTTGATAGAAGTTTTACTAATGATGATCCATCTATTTTTTCAAATCCATTCAGTTACATTAACGATGAGTAATCATTAAAATGGCCAAAAAAAGACAACCGAATTTAAGTGCAGTTATTAAACAGTTACAAGATCAGAACCAAGGAAAAAGGGTTGTTGATTTAGAAGATCGTGTTTCTGGTATTGAAGATATAATTTCTTCCATTTTAGATTCGACAAAAAATACGTTTTCGGAAAGAAGACAATTTGATATAGCTGAAAAAGAAGCTGGTGGATCAGCCGATGATGCCAGAATTCCTGCAATTTTGGGTCGCATGACCGATCTTGAAAAAGATATGAAAAGTTTAGAAAATACAGTTCTGGCTGTAACTGAACTTGTTAATAGAATGCCTATAAAAGAATCAGCATCTACAATTAAAGATGAAGAATATGATCTTGATCCTGATTTACCTTTGGGTGAATACTATAAAAACGTTCTTATGAAAATTTATAGTTTCATGACAAAAAATGCAGAGAAAGAGAAGAAAGAAATAGATTCTAAGAAAGGTCTGAAAAAAGAAAAACAACAGGAAAGAGAAAGAAAGTATGAAAAAGTTGAAAAAGACCTTGGACTAAAAAAGAAGAAAGGTTTCTTTGGAAAGGTTGGATCTATTTTAAAAGGTACTTTCTGGGTTGGTCTTGCAACCGCAATTACTGGATTAGTTTATCTATTTCGAGATGAAATCAAAGAATTTGCAAAAGAAACTTTAAAAAGTCTAGTATCATATGGTGATAAAATTGTTTCTGTAATCAATGTTATAAAAAGTATCTATGAAGGTATTATGGATTTTATAAGTCCTGTCATTAACATGGTAAAGAATTCACCAATATTTAAGTCGTTGTCAGATAAGTCAACATCATTATCTGAAGGTGTACAAGGTACTATCAAAGAAGTTGTGGACTGGGTAACATCTCAAATATCTAGTGTTATTGATGGAATTTCTACTTTTATTTCGGAACAGTTACCTTCACTCATAGGTAACTCATTAAAATCCTTAATGGGATTTATAATGGCAGAAGCTAGTAAAAATGGTGGAGTTGCTGGTATGGTTGTTGGTGCTTTAGGTCCTTGGTGGATGAAAGGTCTATCTGCAATTTTCGGAATACAAGCCGCAGTAACAAGTCTCTCTGGTTTTGCTAAAACACTTAGATATGGAGAAGGGTACCAAGACACTTTAAAAGATATTGTTGGTCAAATGCCAGAGAAGACAGCTGCACAACAAGATATTAAAAAAAGATTCCAAAGTGAAGATTATTTACAAGATGTAATGGATCATCCCGAAAAGTTGGATGAAGTCTTGGCTAAAACTCCCGAAGAAGGTGATAAAGAATATCAAGACCGAGTTAATTCTCAATTAGTAAAAATACTTGAATTGAGAAAACAACAAATGAATCATATTGAAGAAAAATTGGTCGGTACCGGCTATACTTTTGACAAAGACGCATATATGAATAAAGTCGGTCAAATGAAATCTGAAAAAGATAAATTGTCAGTTGATGTTACCGATTATATCAAACGTCCTGATGGATCAAAAATATCAGGTCATGCTGAATTCTATGATTTAATGTTACCCAGACACATAGCACAACAAATTGAAGAACCTGCAAAGAATTTCTTAAAAGAAAAGGGTGTAGAACTTTCCAATTATGCTAAAGGTAAATTAACAAAGTTTGGTGAAACTGTTACAAGTTCAGAAACTTTCAAAAAATTGGAAGATGCAAAAGAAAAAGCAGAAGAAAAGGTCGAGGAGGCTGAAGAGTCTGCGTCTAAAATACCTACTCAAGTATCAGCCAAAGCAAAAGAAACCTATTCATCTTTAAGAGGAGCAACAGTACAAGGTGTTGCTGAGAAATTAAAGCCTATACAAGAAGAAGCCATAAAGAAGGCCGAAAAAATAGAAACATTGGATTTCATGGCTGATGCGGAAAAATATTATGATATGTTCCAGAAAGGTCTGAAAAAGGTTGTAGATAAAGCCGAAGATCCAGCCACTATTGATAAGATAAGATTAAAGATTGAATCCTTAACAACCATAGAAAGAAAAACAGAAGTAAAAGAAGACCCTAATTCTGATCCTACTACTGTTATGGAATCAACTTGGAATAAAGCGGTACAATCTATGACAGTCAATTCTGTCAAAAATAATGTATCTAAGAACGAAAAGGGTATTGTAGACTACTCATCTATTCCTGTGAGAGACAAAGATTGGTCTTTACAGGTTGCGAATTATATGAGTAACAATCCTATGAAAGTTAGATGGTAAAAAGAAACCCCGCCGAAGCGGGGTTTTTAGTTAGGAGATTATTAATCTTCTTCAACCAACTTGGAGAAGTATGAATCTAGGTCATCATCATCTTCAGAGATCGTTGCCTTGTCTTGCCATGGTGCATCTTCCGCAACAGGACGAGACTTAGGTGCAGACTCTTTAATCTGTTCAACGGTCGTCTTAGGACGAGATTCTCCAGCCAGACCAAGAACACGATCAAGACGATTCTTCAATTCATCATAAGACTTAAATTCCTTGTCTGCAAGCAGATCATTCAATGAATGTTCAGACTTCCAAATCTTTTCAAGTTCACCATCATCAAAATCACTCAATACAGAGCATGATTCAAATTCAGATTTATCGTAGTTAGGATATCCATCCACCTTACGAATCTTCAACTTGAAATTGGCACCCTTCCAGAGATCAAAGGGATTGAACTTTGGTTCATCTTCAAACTGCGGATTCATTGCTTCAGTAATCTTATCAAAGATTTTCTTACCATACTTGAATAGAACAACCTTACCTTCATTTTCTGGATGCTTAGGATCAGAAACGATGTAAACATTAGAAATATAATTCAACTTACGCTTCTGTTTACGAACGATATCCTTATTCGCTTCGATGCCAGAATTCCAAAGAGTAGAATTGTGTTCACAAACAGGACATTGCTGATTCTTGGTGGTGAGACAGTTATCGATCAACCAACCACCTGGACCCTGGAATCCATGGGAGAATACCTTAACCCAAGGAAGTGCATCATCACCATCGACAGATGCACCAGGTAGGAAACGAATAGTTGCCATACCATTGCCTGCCTTATCGGTTTCAGGACGCCAGAACTTATCGGAAGATGATTCAGAATCGGAAGAATTGAGTTGCTCGATAGCCTTTGCAAGCTTATCAAGATTACCAGACTGCTTTTTTAGATTTGCAAAATTAGACATAATTACCTCTTATTAACGGTGTATAACGGTGTATTAACGGAATATATCACTTACACATAATGAAAAACGGATTATAACATAATATAGATTTATTGTCAATCCCCTATTTAGACATACATTTTAAGAATGGCCAGAGTGGTTTCCCAATCTTTATGGAGAATACCAATGCCTCCTGCTTCATTCCATTGCTTGATGTTGATTTCTGTATCATCAATCAAAATCTTATCAGGTGCGGCATATTGTTGTTTCAGTCTTTTACCTGGAACAAAAATAGGGTTAAATGTGATACCATACTTCTGTAACCAAATCATCTTCTGTTTAGAAATATCATCATAATATTTCTCATTGGCTGTAGAAGAAAGTATCTGCGTAGGAACATGGAGTTTCTTCAAATAAGAAATGGCATCCATAGAATGTTCCATTGGTTCAAGTGAAGCAAAGTTTTGGTTTCTGATAAATTCAGCAAAGAATGGCCTAAACTTTTCCTGTTTTTCAGCCTCTCTAGGTTCCATATGAAAGAGTTCTTTATATCTCTTTTCAAAGTCTGCAATAACCCCATCCATATCAAGGTAGATGCAACTAATTTGTGGCTTTTTCATATTTCTTCCTTCAGTATCTTCTTAAACTTATCTTTATCATAATTGATAAACGGTGTATATCGTTCAACCTTTCTTTTCCAGGTCGGCCATATTATATCATCATCTATCTTTTTTTCCCACATAGGAAAGAAATTCATAATATCATTCAATATACATAAAGTTTCAAGTGAAATTCTACCTTCCATTGTTACCTTCAACAGTCTAGGATAGTTACCTGACTTAATTGCCAAAAGATCACCTGGACTATCTACCTCATCAAATAAAGTCTTGATATCATTCTGATATACATAAGTCAGACTTTGATTCCTTTTCTTCCAGTCACGATAGGTAGTTTCACCCGTTTCACCTACAATATCACCTACCCAGTTTACCTCAGCATGAATAAAATTAGAGACAAAATAATCTCTTAACTCATCATTTGAGTATTTTCTGGATAGTTTATGAAACTTATATTTATCATTCCTTTTCAGAAATGAATCTTTACTTACATTAGTACCGCCATTATACTTGAAGTAATCATAACTACTTGAAGTAAAATGCAGATGTATTGCATTATAAATGGCGTAGGCACTAAAACCTTCACCTTCAATTAAAATCATATTGGCAGTTTAGATGATTTCTTTACCAAATTTTGTTGTTCAGATTCTTCTCTGATTTTACCTTTCAGAGCAGATGATAGTAATGTGCTGGCCACTTCAACTTCAAGACCAGTTTCTTCACAATGATGAAGAATGGCATCCAACCTATTACATTTAAGATCGGATGCCATAACCTCAATCATCATACTAAATTCTTGTATTTCATCCTTACTTGGTTTCGACATAATCACTCAATATATTAATTAGATGCGTCAATTCAGACTTTTTCATTTTGATTGTAGATGTATAATTTGGAGACAGACCTTGAACAGGAGGTTCAATAGGTTCATGCCTGGTTATCATTATACCATCTTCACAATATTCATGTACAGTAAAGGATATCATAGTTTGATCTCTGTGTCAATCCAAAATTTCTAAACTCACTTTTGCAGTACCATCCATATCAATTGCAGTTTTAGCTGCATGAGAAAGGTCAATAATACGACCTTTTGCAAAAGGTCCCCGATCATTGATTGTAACAACCACAGACTTTTTATTCTTTAAATTGGTTACTTTTACTTTAGATCCTAATTTAATTGTCCGGTGAGCAGCTGTCAAATGATGCATATTATATATCTGACCTGATGCAGTTTTTTTACCATGGTGTGGATGTCCATACCATGATGCTGTACCAGTTTGTGCCATTAAGTTTGTTGATAACAATGCCAGAAAAATTAATGACAAAAGTTTTGGTTTTAGATGTTTCGAATACATCGTTTTCTTACCTCTTGATTACGAGATTTAAGAGAATAGTATTCTCAGAAAACTCTTGGTCTCCAGTTACGAATAGACTTTTTCGCTTTTTTTACTTTTTGGAGTGTTTAAAAAACAGGGAGTTGTAAATTCCCGATTGAGTCAAAATCAAATAATAATTTGTAGTTACCTTCTGTTGTTGATAAAAGTGGTAGGTTATTCTTGTGATAAGGTCAACCTACCGAAACCTCACTTACGCTGCAAGAGCGTAAGAATAATCGCTATCGTTTGCAATTACTTTTATTTATCATCTTCGACCGGGTAACCCCAATCCTAACGGCTTCTGATTCTTGCCGATCCCCTTATAACTTCATTACCGAATCGATACTGGTTCCACCCCATCAGAAGCACACTTATTGACAAGTTTATACAACTCACAGACAATATCAATCCCGTAGTATTCATCAGTTTTGAACATATGATGATTTTTACTAAACCATTGATTGACTTCTTCTATTATTTCCAAATCTGTCATAAATGTCCTTTTGGTGGAGTGGAGCGGTACTGCCCCGCTGTCTTCCTGCAACTACATTATAAAGTTGCCACAGAAATATGTGGCAGATTAATTAACTATCATTTTATTCGATAGTAAAATTCTTTTTGAACCTCTCTTATATAGATTTCTTCTTTTTTCTTTATCTTTACCTTCGTCTAAATTGACCAACCAATTATATTGACTGAACGAAATTAATCCAAAAATATCAATAAATTTTGATTCATATGAAAAAGATTCATCTTCAGTTAAATTCTCTTTCCATTTAACTATAATAATTTCTTTGTCGGACTGTTTTATCTGTTGTTTTTTCTTTGCGTAACTATCATTCCTGTTAGTATCATTGAATCTATCACCTGTTCCTTTACCAACATAGAAAGGTTGATGAGTTAATCCTATAGAAGCTGCAAATAAATTTTTTGCATTTTTATTAATATTCAATGGTATATTGGGATCACAATGAAAATAAACATAAAAAGAATTTATATCTTTTTTCTCATAAATTTGACTAATATTAGATTCATATAATCTCAATATTGATTGGTAATCTTTTTCCTTACCTCTAAGTTTTTTCTCAAGTTTATCATCCTGAACAAGCCTAATATCTTGTTCTTTCATTAAGTTTTCTTTGAGATTAACCAGATATTTAATTTTTCTTTTGATATCGGTTAAATCTTTTTCATTTATTTCCAGTATCATTATTTTCAACAACATCAACGAATTCTTTGAGTCTTTTTACCTTTCAGACTCTTCTTGGTAATCTTCTTATACAACTTTTCTTCCTTTTGGGAGTCTTTGTTGAAGATTGCTTCGAAATATTTTTGTATGAGTTCTTTTACTTTCATTGTACTATTATATATGAAAATTAAGAATTTGTCAAGCCCTTGTTGTAGTCTCGGATGACCTTGACCAGACCTGAAATATAATCTTCTGTTCTTTTACTAAACACAATTGGTTTACTACCTTCAACAGCCATAATGATATGAATATTATGAATAGGTATTCCCACCAGTTCTTCATACATCAAAGCATATGCGGTGCATTGCCAGAAATAATCTTCAATATCTTCTTCGTGTTTGATTCTGTTTGAAGTTTTAAAGTCGATTACTGAAAGTTGACCTTTAAATTCTGCAATACAATCAACACGACCTGCTAGACCCAACGATTTGGACCATAGTGCTTGTTCTTGATAATGAATGTTATTAATATCATCAAGAATAGGTCTGATTGACCTAAACATAGCAAAGGCATCGGGCATAATATCATCAGAACCAACAGATTCATTATTGAGGTACCGTTCACACAAGGTATGAACGGTTGTTCCTCTGTTTGATGCTACTCTGGATACTCTATTGGCTTCTTCATCACCAACACGTTTTCTCCATTCCATTATCTGTTTCTTTTTTACCGAACCCACAACAGTTGTAACTGATGGAAACTTATCTCCGTCTGGGGTGAGATAATATCTTTTTCCATCTGGATATGTTACTGACTCCAGTTCAGGAATCTGTATAGGTGGGCAATAATTAAATTTCATAGTCCTTGTCTTTCTTTCTCTTTTAAATATTCACGAACAAAACCAGAACGAACAACATCATCAATAGTAAATTTAACTTCTTTTACATCATTAATCTGACGTAGAATTCTGATTGCATCTTCAAAACCAGACTTTTCTCTTTTAATACTTAGGTCATTCTGACAGAAATCACCACATAGAACGAATCTGCAATTCTCACCGATACGAGTTAAAACGGTATCAATTTCATGAAATGTAGCAGACTGAAACTCATCAAAGATAATGATACAATCAGTAAAAGTAAGACCCCGTAAGAAAGAAGTAGTCTGAAATTCGATAATCTCTTTGTTAACCAAAAAATGCCAGGCATCGCCTCTCCCAATTAGTTCATTAGCTATATTCATATAAGGATCCTGGTATATCTTGGACTTTTCTTCCAATGTACCAGGTACAAAACCCAAATCCCTTGATGGTACCGCAGAACGGATGATAATCAATTTCTTATAATACGAACCGGGATTTTTAATCAGTTCTCGTAATGCCATAGACATTGCAAGAAAAGTTTTACCTGTACCAGCTGACCCTGATAATACTAGATTTTTACCTTCTTCGTATGCTTCGAATGCTCTTGCTTGATTCTCCGTTAATGGCTCAATATTTCTTATTGAGAAATGTTGCTTCTGTGCTTCCTCTGCGGCTGTTCTTTTTTTTGTTGCCATGGTATCCCTGTTGGGTTGTTGAGAAAATTAAATCCACTTAGATCCTTGTGTTTTATGGTTGTCTTTGAGTGTATTACCTGGTACAGATTCTTTAATACGATCAATTACACCATGTTCAAAAGCGGGGTCACCTTGACTATACTTGGGTAAACTCATTCTCATACTATCACCAAGGACTGGTAGATTCTCCGGTGCAAAGTGTCTTTCCAAATGTGGATTTTGTTCCTTAAACTCATCCAATTTGGTATAACTCATCATGTGTTCTTCTACTTCACCTGTATTTACATTTTTAAACTGATAAACTGGCATTATACCACTCCGGTATTGAACGTGAATTTACTTTACCTTTCCATGAGGCAAGTTTAGTTTTATTCTTTATATAGTAATTACGATACGACTCAATAGAATTACCTAAAATTTTTACCTCATCAGGCATAGCTGGAGTCGGTTCTGTAAAGGATTTACTGAGATTGATATTTTCTGGTGAATGCAATAACTGACTCAAAAGACCATCACGTTCAACCTTATGAACTTTACCGTAACGATATGTGTATTCTTTACACAATTCGATCAATAATTCAGACAACCACATATAATTATTGTGAGATTGTCTTACCCAAATAGCGGAAGGGTGGTTGATATGAGTAGCAGAATAAAGCACACTTTCACGATGGTCTGCAAGTCTGTATGTTGTTCGCTTTCTTCCAGACGGAGAAGTACCTTGAGTAATAACGCCATCGAGAACACGGTGAGCAGTAGAGAGTAATTGTGCATATTCTAAAATCATTTTAATGCAATGCTTGTCATTGTGCATTTGAGCACAAACTTTTGGGTCAGAATCAAGATAGAAAATATTCATAGTGTATTATAAAACAGTCATGAGAATGGTCATTGTAACATACATGAGTCGTTAAGTCAAGTGCTATAAATAAATATAGGTCACGGGACTGCAATCCCCACCTATTCTAATACTAAACAGGAGTATCAGCATGAGTATTTATTACGTTTATTTATATTTGCGTTCAAATTATACACCATATTATGTTGGAAAAGGAAAGCAAAATAGAGCCTATAAATGTCATAGGAAACATGGAATTTCCACTCCGAAAGACAAATCCAGAATAATCTTTATAAAACAAGATTTGTCTGAAATCCAAGCTTTGATGATGGAAAGATATTACATACGTTGGTTTGGTAGAAAAGATAATGGATCTGGAATTCTACACAATAAAACAGATGGCGGCGAAAGTACTATTGGTTACAAACATACAGAAAAAAGAAAAAAAGAAATAAGCTTACATTTCAAAGGTAACAGATATGGATGTATTAATAAGGGTAAACCAAAAGATAAAAATCATATATTGAAAGTGGCAGAATCAAAATCATGTAATTGGTTGATTATTGATCCTGCCGGAAAGTCATATATTATAAAAAATATGTCGAAGTTTTGTAGAGAAAATAATTTAAATGTTGGTTGTATGAATATGGTGTCAAAAAATAAATTAAATCAATATAAAGGATGGAAATGTAAGAAAATTGATTAAAAACGCCATCCTGTGCAATAACCAAATTTCTTTAATTTTTTGAGATATTTTTCGCATTTTTCACCAATATCAGTACGATAACCGTAGTCATTTCCTACTTTAACATTTTTAATTTGTTTATAAGCCTTATCTTTTGCTTCAGTAATAGAATCAGCTACACCAGTACAAACACAAACATAGGTACCTGCGGTTCCCCATTCTGGAATATCTTCCACAACCTTATCATCAATCATCTTCATGGTTGTACATAGTTTTACTTCACAAGGATGAACGTGGTCAATATCACAATCATCTGTGATAATAGGGAAATCAAGATAGGTTTCGATTGGCTTCTTAGCCCAAGGGAAGTCAGAGTTGCAGATAACAACACCAACGGCAGTCTTCTCCTCAACTTCCAGAGTGTTTTTACCTTTGACACAATCTAACATCCATTCGGCAGGATCGCCTTTATGGAGAGACAACATGATGTTGAACATCGGGTAACCTGGACGTGCGGTCCATTCCATCGGCCATGGTGTACCATCTTTTTCATCAACAATAACATTAACGTCTAACATACCAACATAACCAATCTTATGAAGAGTTTCTTCCATTGGTTTCATTAGTATATTTGCTAGTTTAGAGTATTTGGTGTAACGAATAACAGTTCCCATTTCACCTGTATTGGGACCTTTTTCATCAACCATTAATTTTTTGTGTTCGAATCCTTCACACCAATAGGGTTCCCAACCACCTGGTCCGAAAATACCTGTTACCGCTACCTCGACACCGGGTTTGAATTCTTGTAGAATAAATGATGCGGCCTTACCTAGTTCTTTTCTCTTAGATAAGAATCCAATCATATCTGCCTCATCTTTTGCAACATATGACAGAGATTTATCTTCTTCTTCACCTATTGGCTTAGAAACATATCTCTTAGGATTATCTTTGATGAATTGAATTGCTTGGTCGTAATTCTTGAATGGATATGATGGTATGATTGGACCACCAAATTCTTTGATAACGTCTTGACCATACATACGATCAAGTTCTAGTTTTGCGGCTCTTTTACCTGGACCAAATACTGGATAACCTTTTTTGATAAGGTCATCAATTTCATCCATGTATTTCAGATTGTCGGAAGAAAATATTAAATCAGCAACATCAACATACTTTTTCCAATTGGTTACCTTATCAACAAGTCCCTGTCCAATTGGTTCTGCTTTTTTACCTTCTGTGAAAAGTTTGACTGTGTGCCCAGCTGCAATACAGCGTAGGCACCAGTCAAGTGTTAAACCACATGGGTCTATTACTAATATGAACATTTATAAATCCCTAATTAGTTGTTAATTAATCAGGTATTTATCTAAACACTATAGTTGCCATCTACCATTTTGTGGAGTTTGTGCTGATACATTTACAGTTGTAATAGTATCAGGTTCTTTCCACATTGTACCAAAATATTTTTCTTGTTGTGACTCGAAACCAGGATTAACAACACGAATATTTCCGTAGATAACATATCCACTAGACTTCAAGAATTGTTCAAAGTGATGAACAATTTCAGCAATGTGCATCGATTCTACATTATCAATTTCAAGATTAACAACCTTTTCAGGTTTCTTTGGTTTTTGAAGTTTTTCACCATTACACACTGGACCAATAGATTCATACGTTCTATCACTAAAAGTAAAACTGATCCTAGACATTATGCACCCTTCAATGACTTAATCTTTCTTGCAATATCTTCTGAGCTAACGGTCTGCATGGCAAACTGCTTGAATAGTTCATACGAATCAGCCACATTGATCGAAATCTTATTAGAACCATCAGTCATAAACAATGCACAACCACCAGCAACCAATGGTGCAATTTCAATAACATGATCTAGGTTAATAATAACCTGACACCCTTTTTCTAGTGAATGCACTTCAACAAATAGACTCATTTCATTTTCTCCTTTTATTTCCTTTACGGGTACAAATACATCTTCGAGAATACCAAGTTTCTTGGCACACTTTTTCATGTGGGTCTTTAGGTTACCACGACCTCCACCAATTTCTTTACCACAATGCGGACAATCTCTCTTTGTTATTAGGTCGAAACCCATTATTTAATCCTCTTCACTAAATTCAAAGAATTGCTTTTCGGCAATTTTCCTAGCTTGTATTGCACTCACTTTATCTTTGAAATAACCCAAATGTATACTCTTACCTTTAACACCAATTACTGCTCTCCACTTACCTTTTCCTGGAGACCAACCTACACCTTTATGTCCAGATGTATTATGTGAAAATTTGCCAGTATTTTGTGCATTTTGTCTATGATTATTTGGGCAAATTCTGAGATTTTCTATTCTATTGTCAGAAGGATTTCTATTGATATGGTCGATAAAGTTATCTGGTAAATAACCGTGGTGATACAACCAAACCAATCGATGTTCTAGATACCTTCTTTTATTGATGGAAACGTGTACATAACCATTTCTATCAATATTTCCTGCTCTGGAACCTATAATTTTTCCACCTTTTGAGTTTTTTCGGGTGAAAAATCCTTCTTTTTCATACTGTAGTTCACTGTTCAATTCTGACAATGAAATATCCAATATCATTTTTTTACAGGGCATCAGCTGCTCCATATCCAACAATTAAAATCAATAAGAATATAAAAGTATATATCACATCAGAAATTGATTCATAGTAGAAATATGTTACCTCATCAGCTGTCATATCACTTTGAGCTAAAAGTAATGGGGGTGCTTCCTCTTCACCACCCATAGCCATAATGGTTTTGTTTACCTCAACTAACCTCCTTCTAGCACCAAAATAATTAAGTAAATTCATTACCTTCTCTCTGCCGGATCATCGAACCTCAGTCCAGACCAATCTTTCATCTGTGCAGCTGTATACTTTGGATCTACTACTTGCATATAACCAGTAGTTGCAAATCCTTCTGGCATCAAACCAGGAATACGTTGATTATCTTGTGCATTTGAATGTGCGGTAACTTTATACCAATCCAGTGGATATTCATGAGTCGGTGGAATATTATTTGGATACTTTATAGGACCATAAGTCATTGTTCTGGCAGCATCAGCTTCCTTCAATAGAGCAACATCAGCCTTTAACTTACCAATTTCTCTATTCAGATTATACACATAATTCCACACAGGTTTCATTCTGCGTTCAAAGTAAGCATCAAGAGATTCTTCTTTCTCTTCTTCCATTGCTTTACTTTCCAGAACATTGAGAACTGTCCAATATTCTTTCAGAAAATTTTTCAAAGCATCTTCGATGGTATACCCAACACTTAATTTGCCAGCAAAATTGCATACAAACTCTTCCCAAGTATCTTTCTCAAATTCAATCATTCTTCACTCCACTTTTCTGTTTGTTCAAAACTTAATTCTTGAATGGTCTTTTCACCATACTTTCTGGGGTTAATGCACAACATACAACCCGGATTACCACAGTTGATACCATTCATCTTAGATAGACGGTGTTTCTGTTTAATCATTCTGTTGTTATCCCAATCCATATTATACTGTTTAAGAAGTTTTCTTCTCTTAGCAATAACTGTTTCAGTATGAAATATACGTTTAGAATGTTTTACTTTTGTATTTTCGTCCGACATATACTATACCATTAAGTCCAAAATGTTCTGAAATACTTACCAAATAAGGTTGTTCCGTTATCAATTCTCTTAGACCAGACCTTATATCCATCTATATCAAACTCATGGGTATGTTTTGGTCCATGACCTAATTTACTCAGGTTTGAGTTTTCACATGGTTCCCATATATGGTCAATAACACCAGTATGGAATTGGTCTTCTGCATTAGGAGCTAGAATCTGTTCAAATGCCCAGATGATTTCATCTAATACCCATTCATAACGCTTTTCTGCATTATCATCCCAATCCCATTCATTTTCTTTAGGACCAGCATTAGTAGAACGAATTTCTTCTGGAACATCTTCATCATCAATAAAACCATATCCCTGTTTATTTTCCTTGACCTTTCTCATAACAGGTAGAATGATTCTTGCCATGGTATCATCGGCATTCCATGCGTCATAACCGTCAATATGAATAAACATATTACGGCTTTTTTTATCTTCAATCCATTGACAGAAATCTTTGACCCAAGTATTGGCTAACCATTCACCAATACGATCACGGTCCCTTTCAAGAACACAAAAATGCTCTAACCAATCAGCAATCTGATATGGTCCGATCCAATGTGTATATGGTCCAATGTATACTTTCATTCTTCACCCAATACTTCTTTCAATTTCAACATGGTTTGTTTAAGTTTAGAATCATTACTTAGAATTTTCCACTTATCACCATATTCCATTTCAAACAATACCTGACAATCAAGAAGTAGTTGTTTTACTTCATCATTCATAATATTACCTCAAGATTTTATCTCATATTGACCGAACTCATATTTAAATACTATTGAATATCCACGCAATAGTTCTTCGAAATTCTCTTGTTCTGCATATACCAATTTAGTAGTTAGGAAATCCCACCTTTCAGATAATTCTTCAGGAAACTCATAACATTTACCTTTGAAACTGGTATATACTAAAGGTTGATAGATATTACTCATCGTCTAATCCTATAACACCATCTTCTTCGGGGGATTCTAACATATAGAAATCACCCATGTCAACCACACGTTTAATCTTATAATAATTATAAGCACACTTCATGTATACTGGTTTACTTTCTTTTTGACCAGATAAAATAATACCCAAATCATCAGAATCATAGGTGGTTTTCGGTGTATTACTTTTCATTTTCTTTATACCATTGGTTAATAACTTGTTGAGTCTTACCCACTACATAAGGATCATTCAACGGAAGGAATGCACCGGAATCACCATTCCACGTTGCAAACTCACGATCATAAAAATCTATTTTACAATACTTAGGATATTGTTCTTGTAGATCACGCAATTCGTTTGCCCATTGTTGCCATTTATCGTCAGAAACGATATTTTCATCAAGGACATAATAGATACGGGAATGCACCAGCATCTGAGATCGACGCTGACGAATTTTGGATTGGACTTCTGCCTTGGTCAATGATTTCTGTTCGTCATCGGTCAGAAATTTACCAAGATCATGGAGAGTGGCGGGTTCAAAGAACGCATCAAGATTTGACATAAGATCACCATAACATAATTTAGGGGACCATTGTAACACAACCACACAGGGTTGTCAAGCCCTATAAATAATTCGTATTTTTAAATTAGGAGAATAATATGGAAGAGTATTTGGGAGTAATTAAATTGTTTGCTGGTAATTATGCGCCAGAAGGATTTGCATTATGTAATGGTCAAAAATTACCAATTAAACATTTTGAAGCTTTGTATTCTATCTTAGGCACAACTTATGGTGGAGACGGCATTAATGATTTTGCATTACCTAATTTGAGTTTCAAAGAAAGAGAATACTTTGTTAGAAATACTGAAGTTAAAAGATCCCACGAAACTGGTGATCCTGGTAATTTTGGATATTTGTGTGATCCGGTCGTAGAATCTAGGGAAATTCAGAAGAATTATTCTGAAGAACCAATTTATATTATTTGTATAAATGGTTTATATCCATCAAGAGCATAATAAAAAGGGGAACTTAGTTCCCCTTTATTTTTAGTGATGTTTAAATGTATTATATTGCTTTTGATTGAATGGAAGATTTGGTTCCACAATAATCCATATATCTTCTTCAGTGTCCACAAGGAAAGTATCGAACATTAGGGCATCAGTATCACCAGTATTAACACCACTCATACGAATCTTAGGTGGCATCCAATAACATTCTCCCGCGACTTTTCTTGCAGGTTTTGCACCGTCCATGTATAGTGTCATTTCACCAGAGACAACACAAGTTTGTCCACCAAAAGGATGAACATGAATAGGTGCCCTGGTACCCTTTTCTCTAAGTGTCTTATGAGTAAAGAGTGTCATCTTTCCAATCGTTTGATTCATTTCCATCGACTGTTCTTTTGCCAATGAAGGTTGCATTGGAAGAATTTCTCCGTTAATCAAATCCGAAACTGGTGGAATGTTTGGATTAGGAAGTGTTTCTGCGTTTGCAGTACTAAAACATAAAAGTAATAAAAATAGTTTAATCATATTTTTCTCCGAAATAAAAAAGGGGAACCGAAGTTCCCCTTCATAAGATTAGACGTAAGTTAATCTTAAATTTACTTAGCAATAAGACCACTGTCTACTGCTTCAGTTACTTCTTTGCCAATAAGGTTGCCAAATGAGGCAAACACTTGGAGAAGAACTCCTGCAATTGCTAGTGCCAACCATCCGAAGAACACAAATCCGTAATGGAGGGGAGCCACAAAGAGTTCCTCCATGAACCAGAAGGTGTGTCCCCATTCGTTGAGGCCAACATTAGGTAGAATCATGAAAGGACCAACCACAGTCACCAGGTAAGGCAGGGATAGACCTTCTGCAAAGAATGGCAGACGGGTCTTGGCATACAAGAATGCCGCAAATCCAGTGATAATGTAGATTGGGTATGACAGGTAGAACTCAATGATATGACTTGGAGTAAAATCAGTATCTCTTACGATAGTCTGATGCCAAGTACCATCCTGTTCAGTAAAGTATGATGCACCCCAGTAGATTGCATTTGCGTATGCAAACAACCATACAAGGTGTGTCATATTACGGCGGAGTTCTTCCCTTGGAGTAATAGCGGCAAGGTTACGATCCCTTGACTTCCAAATATAACCCCATAGAATACTTGCAGTTGTCACTTCTAGGACAATTTCTGTATACAAGAAATTCATCCAATAAGTTTCAAACTCTGGTGCGAATGAATCTAGTCCTGCAGCCCATCCGTATACGCCTTCATACCAACGTACCCAGAAATAGAACACAGCATAGATACCAAATGCAGCGGTCAACCACGCCTTATTGAGTAGTGGTGCCTCTGACGTTACAACATCTTTAGCAATAGTAGCCATAATTACCTCTTAACATCTTAAAGTTACACTTAAACATCCTTGTCGGGTTGGTGCGTCATCCTGTCACACCCCAAATCATCAATTTTATTTATACTGGATTATATCAATTTCTGACCATTTTTGTCAAGAAATTTTACCACTCTCCCGGATCAGTAATATCAATTTTAAATGTTCCCATTTGACCTTTTAGTGAAACTGGAACAGTCATTTCAATACTATACCCAATAGCACCAGGATGATACTCAAGTTCATAATTTCTGTCTTGAGGAAACTTATTCATAATTTCGAGAATCTTCTCTACATCCTTTTTATTTAATTGGAATTTTGTCATATTAGTAATTGAATGCCTCTACAGGAATAAAACCATAATAGGTACCATCTTGATAGTCAAAAATCTTTACTTTTTCAGCAAAAATAGTGCCATCACACTTTAATAGGTGGCGTCTACGGCAATTAACATCCCGTCTAAAACGAATGGGTTTCATTTTGTGGTCGACATGATATAGATTATAATAAACATATCGCCTTTGATATTTTTGAAGTTCTTTTTCAGAACAAATGAAATTCACAGTATCATAAATTTCATAATGCAAACCATATTTACCAACAACTGTATTTCTACCTTTAATTACAATAAACTTATTCTCATTCATAATTCACCAAATAAAAAAGAAACGTCCTTGTTTAAATCGTTCCTTCTTTGTTATTTAGTTACGAATCACACAGGGACCAGAAACACGGATCAAATCATTAGTACCTTTTTCCATAAAAAACCAACCATCAGTTTCATGTTCAGTCATGATCTTACCTGTTGACTCACCTTCATAATACTTATGATTTCCAGACCAGCATTCAATATGTCCACCTTGTCCAATTGCTTCAATCTTACCTAATTCCGCATCAGAACAACCGACCAATACCAATGCAAACAACATACTAACAAACTTCATATTTACTCCTTAATACCAAACGAAATAATAGACTCCCAACGGAAGGATCGCCAACCATCATCTTCAATCGACCAGACAGCAAGAGAAGTGTCGCTCTGCTTCCGTGTCTCCTCCTTCACCACCGACTCTGGGAGAAGTGAAGGCTGGAGAGTGCATTGTAGCAACCTCTCATCACCGTTGACTTTCTTAAACTTAACCTCAACCACATTAGTCTTTAACAGTTCCTTTAGATTCAGCTTCTCATCATCATTCATATCTATCACCATTATATCCTCAATATTTGATTCCAAGGGCTTTTCTCCCTTCTGTTTTATAATCTTCACTCATGTTAGACTTGAGAGCATGACAACACTTACATAATGTTTGCAAATTCAATGGATTATTATTTGACGGATTTCCATCAATATGATCCACATCTAACATACCATCCCAATGAATGGTTGTGGTACAAACGTAACCTAGTCTACCATCAATGTTCTCACAATAATCTTTTCTGTATTTACGATAAGGATGTTTTGAATTCTGGTAATCAGAATAACTCTTAAAACCCTTTTCGATAGCTAAAGCATTCTGATAATCATAATAATCAGTAAATCCCTTTTCTACAGCCAAAGCATTTTGATATTCCGAAATCGAAGAAAAACCAGCATTAACAGCAATGACCTGTCCCATGTTTTTCAATCCTCTTTTTTCAGCTGTAATTTTGGAATGACAGGATGAACAAATCTTTCTGAATTGTGGTTCTCCGTTTTTCTTATAAGAACCCATAAATTGACAGTCATTATCACAACCATCAATCGAACACTTGGGTCGGACACCAAGATCCAATCTGCTAGAATCTTTCATAGGATGAAAAATCACATTAGACATAATATCAATCACCATGGAATTTCCTTCATTTTATTTTCAGCTTGTTCAAGTGGAGTTTGATCTTCCACTTTTTCATCAACTTTTGTATACAAATCCAAGAATGCAGTTTTAGTATCTACATCAAACCGATTTACACAAAGTTCAATCGCCTTCATCTTATTCTTAAAGATAGAATAAGCTTTCGCAATATGAACCAATCGACGGGTTGAAATAAGTTCATCAATAGCACCTTGTTCAAAAGAGATACGAACCACATCAGCCCACTTAACAAGATTATCAACAAATTCCGGATCATCAATCAAAGGAGATAGAATCTTCTTTTCAGTCTTTACATCTGGATATTCTTGTTCAACAGTAATCGGGAACCTTTCAAGGAAGGCATCGTCAAGAATCTGCGAAAGATACCGACCTTCTTCTGATCCACGACCTTTGGTATTTGCGGTTGCAATGACGTTGAAACCTGGTGCTGGGTGGACCATTTCGCCTGATTTCTTGTTGAAGTATGGTTTTCCTTCAAGAATACCTTGCAGGCACATAAGCTTGTTTGAGCCACGATCCACCTCATCAATCAAAAGAACAGCACCACGTTTCATTGCTACCAGAACCGGGCCATCTCTATTAACAACATTACCGTTAACCAGAGTAGGACCACCCAATAGATCAGATTCATCAGTTTCGATAGAGATATTAACACGGATACACTCCCTATTCAGTTTTGCACATACCTGTTCAACCATCAAAGTTTTACCGTTACCAGAAAGACCAGTAATAAAGATAGGATAAAACATACTAGACTTGACGATATTCAACAGGTCTTTATAAAAACCAAAAGGTACATAATCAGGCCATACTTCAGGAACAGATGAATCAGATTCATCAATCAGTTTAGGTTGTCGAAGATGAACTACCTGAGCCATTGCTTCAACTGTTTCCGGAATAGTTACCTGGGGAGCTACCTGATTGGTACCTGGTAGTGAATACTCTCCACGACCTACCCGATAAGTTGATTTGGCAGTCAACCAGAATGGAAACTTAACACCTTTCTCCGAAACCACTTGGTCGATTTCTGCTCGGTTGACAATAACCTTATCACCAAGCACCTCTTTAACAGCTTGTAGAAAGTCCTTTTGATTTTGATTTAACTTCATAATATAAAACCTCAATTAATTTACATGAAAATGGTAACACATCCTTGTGTCAATGTCAACCACAGACTGCATACTCAGCGAGATCACGCCAGTTCTTGTCAGCAGACTTGCGAATCTTGGTAACCTGGATAAGGGTACGAAGCGACAAGTCTTTAACAGAATCAACAAGAGAAGCAATAAGATTGATTGCATCAGTCTTGAGTGACTTATCATATTCAGGCATGAAATCATCCTGATTGATAAGGAACCGCATACGGTCGACTTTCTGTTCATTAGTCATCGAAAGATCGACAGCCATTGAACGTGAGATAATGGCCTGGTCGAGCTGTGATGAAGAAAGATTAGAAATAAAGATAACACGACCTTTGAACTCAAATACATTCGGCAGATCATCATCACGAATATCTGCTTTGTAAGAGATAATACGCTTAGAATAAGAATCAAGCGCACCTTTTAGAATGTTAAGAGAAACAGGATCCTTGAGTACCGAGTCACAGTCATCAAATACAATAACACCGTTACGATTCTCATACAGAGTACGATACAAACCCTTGGCGGTCGAATAACCTTTGACTACAACAAAGTATTTCTTGCCGATAACATCACCAGGTTTGAAACCATCAAGAGTGGTAACGTCCTTGAAACCATTCTTAACAAGAGTCTGGTATACAGTGTGTGACTTACCAAGACCACCAGGACCAGTCACAACAACCGAAGCCTGGTCACCCTTGCCGAGCATTGATACCATATCAGAAACAAAGTCAAAACGCTGGTTAATAGTAAACCTAGACTCTTTGACTTCGATAGTCATTTCAGCCTTACGTTTTGCAGTCATACGAAAACCATTCTTAGGAACTCCACGAGCCATAATATACCTCACAATAAAATAATAAAAAAGAAATGTGTCAACGAATTTATGAGTCCATTATACATGAACTGGTGGGAAACGCAAGCTCTGATCGGGAAACAGAGTGCTAACTAGGAAGAAACAATCGACGGAGATCAATGGGATCGGTAGCCGTCATCATCCTCTAGGTTCTCATAGATGGCCCGGAATTCACCACAGGAACGATACAGGAACTTCATGGCCTTCAATTCCGGTTCAGACACATCAAGATCAGACAGGGATTCAGATTGTTTTAGGGTTTCAATACATTCTTGGAGATCAATAAGGGAATTATAAAATTGGCTAATCATTCTTCTTCTTGTTCAAAGAGTTCCTTAATAATAGTATGTCTTGCTGTAAAGTAAGAACATATATCCATTAATAAAATACAACTCATCAAAGTAATAAATTCTAAAAGTTTTCCTTCTGAAGTGAATCCTGCATTATAAAATATATGTGCAGAAATAAGATAGATTATTAATTTGACAAGTAGAAGCATAGATTACTCCAGTTTGATTTCTTTGAAAGTCCTTTTGCGTTTATCAAAAGGCATAGGCTTTTTGAACATAACAATATCCTTTCCACCAGCTGGTATGTATCCGGACACTTTTGACGTTTTCTTGTCAGTAAAAGTGTAGATATGGTTTGGGGTATCATCAGACCATTTTGTAGTTTCTAACAAATAAATCATACTGCAATATCCAACTTAACTTCATTGATAACCCATTTACCCTTAGTCTTGTCTAAGAGTTCTAAACAATAGGTTTCATCTAGCTCATTACCAAAAAAGAAATCAGCATGGTCAATATCGGTCCAACCATATTCAGTAGACCAATAAAATTCAGTAGCATCCCGATTCTGTAATGCGAACATCTTCATAACAACCTCCTCATCAATTTGTGGGACCATCCTAACACAACCGGCCAGGAAGGCAAGCCCCACCCATGAAAAATCAGAGTCCAGGATTGACCCAGACGTTTGGATTCGATTCTATATCACCAGCACCAAATCCTTCAATATGAATTTGCTTCAATATCCGGATTTGGTACTTGGCACCTTTCTTGATATGTTCCCGCATTTCAATATATTCCCATTCTGGTATGTTTTTCCATTCAGACCATCGAACATAATTGGCGGTGACTTCATCTTCACAAAACCACCGGCCTTGAAATATAACGTAATCGGGAACTTCTATACCCATTTAGAATTTAATCTCCAGGTTAACGATTGCTACAAATGGTTGACCTTGTAAAATAGCATACCGATTTGATGCGGCCGCATAATACTTTTCGTTAGTAACATTCTTTAGATTCAGACTCAATTTAGCATTCTTGGTCAAATCAACATATCCCATCATATCCATTGTGGTATATGCCGGCAATACAAAAGAGTTTGCAGTATCACCATATTTCTGACCAGAGTGCATAAACCCTATACCAAATCCCATTGGTAGTTCCCAGGCCACAGTATCATACATGGCCCATCCACCACCTTGATTCTTAGGTACTGATGGGAACTTATTGCCAATTAATGCTGGATCTAAATCTTTGGTTATAGAGCTATTTAGGTTCGCATAGTTACCACGAATTGATAACCCTTCAACCCAAGGTAGTTTATACATCCCATCCAATTCAAAACCATTTGTATTGACTTCACCAGTATAAGTAACATAATTTGGTGCATTAGGATTGGTAGTTTGTGCATTGGTTCTGTTAAGAGTAAACCAAGAGGCAGTAAACGAATAGTCCTTATCAATCAATTTAATACCGGTTTCAGTCTGATATGAATTTTGCGGTGGTGCATAACCCATATTGACCTGAGTTTGAGGCATAAAACCTTGAGCATAATCAGCATATACTGACAGATTAGGTAGAATCTTATACACCATACCAACATTAGGATTGACCTTTGTATTGGTTGGTGAATTGATTCCAGTTCCACTTTGATAGGTATGATTATAACGAACACCAGTATTCAGTATCCAATTATCCATCAGATACAATTCATCTTGTGCATATACAGCTGCATTTTGTTGACTAAATGCACCCTGAGCTGTGTTATCGTTACGACCACCTCCAGTACCACTATTACCGTTTGTTGCTGTTGCTGTTGCACCAGTAACCCAATTAAATCCAGCATAAGAAGGATTATAAATGTTCAAACACCAAATTGCATTAGTGGACGTACAAGTATCGGTACTCAACGGTACAGTAGAATTATTAACAGTATTAGTATTTGAATTGATATAATTAAAACCAGTAACGAGATTATTCTTTAATCCAAATAAGTCATATTTAAATGTAAAATAATTATCGGTACTCTCATACTGTTTTACTGTATTGAAATCATAATAACTTAGCTGTAAAATCTTGTTATTCACAAGATTATATGGCATCATGTATTTGTATACTCTACTATTAGACTGATACTTGAAATCGTGATGAAATGAGACTTTATCATCAACTTCAGTATTGAATTGGTAGCCAACATTGGTATTATTCAATCGAACAAAATCTTGTGGGGAAGCCATATTGGTTCTGATATTGATTGGTGCAGGACCAAAACCAACAGCAGGAAGATAACTGTCTGCACCATAATTCTGAGAATCATAAAGATTACGAATATCAAATTGCAGACTAGATTTCTCCCCCAATTTAAACATAAAGTTTTGACCGAAGAATCCACGCATCTTATCAGGCGTACTATTATAACCATTATTCAACCATGGGGTTTGTCCATTGGTAAATGTGGCCACAGTCCTAGACGCCATCCAATCGTTCACAGGAGTGGTGTAGGCAATGTTGGTTTTGGTGTACCCATAAGAACCACCATTCTGAGTGAATTCAAGAAGGGGATCATTCCAATTTGCCTTCTTGGTAACATAATTAACAAACCCACCTGGATCTGACAGTCCCATGGTTCCTGCATTAGGACCCTTAGATACTTCCATGTGGTCAACATCAAACCATTCAAAATCGGCCCATTCTAATTCCATTTGACCGTCAATCTTGGTACCCCAATCATCGTCAATCTGGAAACCACGAATCATAAAATTACTACGATTCGGGTCAGAAGCATTGGCATTAATATCAATACCAGAAACACTATTCTGCATAGCCTGATTCAAAGATTGTGTACCACGATCCTTGATTGTTTCTTCATTAATGATTTGAACATTTCTTGAACTATCAATAGGTAAAACGGGAATACGACCACCAACTGTGGTTAGTGTATTCATGTCAGCCTGATGATAATTATCACCCCATACATCGACAGGTTCTAGTGTATGGATATCTAAAGACAAAGCGATACTAGGGGCAATAAGAAGCCCCAAAATTAAAATAATTTTTTTCATGTAATACTCCTAAATTTTGAAGTATGTAACTATTGCTCCTGTTAATAATACAAGGAATCCCCAAGTGCCTAAGGCCTTATAATAAGTTTTCAATGGTGTATTGAAATACTTGTGACCGATAATGACACATTTATGGGTAGGACTCAATAGATACGCTGAGAAATCTACTGCAAAAAACCATAGAAAATACTCATGTCCGTAGACTTGAGACATTAATACAGCAATCGCCGCAAACTTACCAGAACTTCCCATTAAGAAGCTAGCAAGAAAACCAATAGCAGAAATTGTCGCCAGACCGGAATAGGTGTGAACATCAATACCAATATTAAGAATAAGATTATGAAAATCTTGCTCGTGGGTTTTAATGTAGTTTCCTAAGACAATAACTGCACCAACAATAGTCAATACATTCCATTTAACATATCCCAACAGTTTCCTAGGAGACCATTGTTGTGTAATAAGAATATAATACATTGTCAGCAATCCAAAACATACAATATGGTCGATACCATATACATACGCTCCGATTGCAAGGAACATAGGTATTGGATCTCTCAATACTGAACTGATTTTGAAGTTCCCAGGTGTGATTGGTACTTCTTCATCATGTACCTGGTGCCAAATGTACCATGTAATGAATACCAAACTAACAATCAACATGGGTGCAATTAAGGTGAGCCAGCCCCAATATGTAAGACCAAAAGCCGCAATAGGTAGAATAACAGTTTTCTCTAACGGTGACCACATATAATAGTGGTGTGTCGCTAGATAGTCCACGATTCCTAACTTTTGTCGGCCATGACAACATTTTGGAGCCACCGTATCAAGTAACCCAGCTGATACAGTAACTCGACCTTCAATCGGCAGAATACCACCGATTGCGCTTAGGATAACTACTACGAATTTATTACTGCGGAATGTATTCTTAACATAGGCGTAAGCCGGGGCAAATAGTTTATACTCCTTTGCTAGTCCGGCAGAGATCATAATGAAGAATATCATCCACAGATATGAAATATCCTGAAACAGGACATTGTATATCTCCATAGTATTTTCCTCTTTTTAAATTGACCAAATGGTCACAAGTATATATTACAGCTTGACAAAGACATTTCCACTTGATACCATGGCTATGTCCTCCGTTGATGAGATTAAGTACCAAGAATTAATAGAGGTTGCTTATTATCATGATAATCATTACCAAGAGGTTCCACCATGATATTATCCACAGAGAAGAATTCAGAATCTTCATATGATGCCATAACGTCACGGTTAAGCATTGTAGGTTCAAACTCAGCCATAACTTGAAGTTTGTCAAGCAGTTCACGATATGTCATTTTACTTCTCCAGATTCTTAATTTCAGATTCAATAACAGTCAAGGTCTTTTGTATTTCTTGATATTGCTTATCAAGCTTAGTTTCCTTTTCATCATACAGATATTGGTTAGTGGGATCCTGTTTAATCTCACTATGGTTTGTGGCCACCTTATCAATAAACAAAGACAGACCAATAATACCCAAAACAATAATCACAGTGTTTTTATTCATAATTATCTCCAAGTTCTATGTTTTTCAGCGATATGTTCCATACCATCAAATTCCTCAATTTCCCAATCAACATCATCAGGAATTTCTACAATTTCTAATTGGGCATAGCCACCATTCGCTTGCCTACCTAATTCTTCAACCACTTGAACTAATACTGGATCATCTCTTCCTACCTTACGAGGACAGAAAGTTTGTTCTTCATAGATTCTATTATGTTCAATACGATCTTCAAAACTCATAGAATAAAAATCTGGTCCACTTTTAAGAATCATACGATCTTCTGGTGCAACCAACCAATAACTATCACCCCATTTATCAGGTTCAACCCATACTTGTTGTCCCTTAATTTCTAGGTATCGAAGAACAGCTTTTCTACTTAAACCGAAACCACCGTAGCATTCATTGATCACAATACGAGTCATATAATCCTCTCAACAGGAACAAAAATATCAGAAACAGCTTTAAAACTTACTGTAATAGTGGTACGACAATTATTATACCACTTTACTGTAAATCCCCCAGTAGAATTTTCATATAACTTATTTACTAGAAGTTCATTTGTCAGTCGTATAACCGTATTTTTCATATCATGGATAGTAGGTACTCCTGATTTGTATCCACCACGACAATCTTTGTCTGCAAAATTCCATGTCCAATTAAGAGCAATCATTATTTTATGAATACTTTCAAAATCAACTTCATTCACAACTGATTCAATAATCTTATCATATGGAGTTTCTGGTTTTACTCTATATTCATCACCCAGATTCCAAGATGGTTCACGTTCACTTAAATCAAGCCAGTCTTTAAAAATTTTAGAATAATACTGAATCTCTTTACCTTCTGCCCAAGCATGGATAATGTCAGCGTGTTTATGTCTATTATTCATTTCTCATTTCCTCAACTAATTTACGTTTCTTATTCATATCCCAATCAATATAAACACAGGTACAAAACTGGAATTCAAATACCGTTTCATCAATAGGCAGGTAATCGAATTCGTGACAAAAATGCTTGAATTCTCCTGTTAATACCTTACCATGATGGTGCAAACAATCATCATTGAATTCATCCCAATTACTCATCTTCGGCATCACTGGTAACACCAACCCAATCTGCCTGTTCAAGCAATTCCTCATCGGAAAGGTCATCAAGAAAGTCAACAGTTCCATTATAATAATAATCCATCAGATCATCAAGATCAGCATTATCAGTCATCTGATTGGCAATCATTTCGATAAGGGTATTACGATCAATCTTCATATTAAACTCCTACTTCAACTTCATTAAAACATTCAATACAATTAAGAACCCGATCAGATTCAGCCATATAGAATACATATTCTCCAAGTTCTACACGATCAGCCGAATCAACATACTCAAAACCACCATAATACTGTAGTGAACGATCATTATACTTTGTAACCGCAATACAATCACCATTCACATATAAGGTATAACCAGCACGGCTATCAAGACCAAGATTCTCTGCCTTGGTCTTGGTCATGTGGTCAAAAACAAAACTCTCTACTGTGTGGTTTACACTATCAACCAAAGTATAAACATTATCAATATCTTTCATAATATAATCTCCTAAAAAATCAATGTGTTGTCTCAAACTATGGATACATTCTAACACAACCACGGTGGATGTCAAGAGGCTGGACGGCAACCAGGAAGAAACAGAGCTGGCAGGATTTGTTAGCGGCGGAGGGTGAAGTTCTGCAAGGCAGAGTGACAGACAATAAAAAAGGACGCAACCAGGAAGGAAATGCGTCCCTAAGTCATTGATTTTATTGTGTTAGTGGTGCGTCTTCCGAGTCATCATCGAGCACCACGACCTCTTGAATGCTAAGAGACTTTTTAAGATCAATTTCCTTATCAATAAAAGCCTTTGCGGCCTTTCGAGTTTTGAAAACAGTAACTAATGTGGCAGAATGTGACCTGCCAGCTGTCAACCATACTAGATAGACACGCATATTTTAACTCCAAATTATATAAATAGTAATATCAATAATTTGTTCATCAACAGCATTATAAGTGATAAGACAGTTACCCTTACCCTCATCCACTGGTTCAATATACCAATTATGATATAAAAGTGTAATCTTTACTTCTTGGGATTTATATACTGGTTTCAAACGGTATTCATCATTTTCATACCATGTAGGATTTTTATCATCCATCCATATGAATTGTGGTTCTTTACGGGTGGGAACCACATCATATTGTTTTACACTTCGTTGAATCTTTGCACCTTTAGCCCATGCAATAATATATTCATAATGTTTGTGTCTAACTTCTTCCATTATTCTTCCTCAAATTCATCAATATAATCATAGATAAGGTCAGGGAAATTATACCCTGCTTCCTTCAACATATCAAGAGTGTTCTTAATATCTTCTTTGTTGTTAAGAATAAAAGTTTCACCATCATAAGGTAGACCGATAGGACCAAATACACCATGTTTTTCTATCCATTTAGACCTAATGTCATATTGTCGAATCCATTCTTGGACATTTTCTTGTGTCATTTCAGATTCCAACATTTCCTTTGGTGCATCTTCCCAATTAATAAGATGCCTTCCTGCAACATGAATATAAAGACCTTCTCCACCCTCATAAACATATAGGTTCGAATCTCTACCATTATCACAATGTGTTGACCATCTACACCAAGACATTACAGTTCCTTCTTATATGACAATTCTTCAAACATATCAAATAACTTACCAAACTTCAATTCATATAACTGGTGCATACCCAATAGTGTATTAGAAATCTGATCCTTTGTCAAATCCTTTTCCACTACTGCTTCGAATAGTGTATTAATATCCTTTGTTACATTCCAACAATCGAAAATCTGTTGTTCAAATGAGAACCTATCAACCTTTTCACCAATCATATTATTTCTCCTTACAATTATCAAAATGATACCTAGTCATATTTGGACCTTTGCCAATTCTATTGCAATATGGACATACTCTCTCAACAAAAACCATTTTCTTCCCTTTATTAATTTCTCTTAGTTTATTTTTGGTTTCTTCTGAATGTAATTTTCCCTTGTGATTTTCAGACATTAGTTTTCTTGTTTCTAATGTTCGTATTTTACCTCTATTAGCATTTCCTATTTTCTTTCTAGTTTCTTCAGACGGTATCCAACCAAGACAAGATTTTCTTCCTTTAGATTTCTCTCCTATTCTTCTTTTGGTTTCTTCGCTTCTTTTTAAACCAATATGTGGATTAGGATTATTCTTTAAAAACTCTCTCTTAGATTCACTCATTTTCTTACGAATATCTTCAGTATAATATTCTGATATGCTACCGCCATCTAATCCATTTTCTGGTATGAGATTTGCCCATTCATCACTTTTAACAATATCTAATACTTCACTAACAAATTCTGCAAATTCAACTAAATCGTCTTTATTATGGAAAACTTCACTAATCCAGATATTAGTCCAATTATTACCGTGTTTCTTTAAATGTTTTTTCCAATGTTTTCCAGAACCCGGATATGATTCAATTAAATCAAGTTTGGTAGTTTTGTGGAAATACTTCTTTCCAGTTTTATTGTGTCGTTTGATTAATAATATAGTGGGGATATAAATATCCATAGCTGATACTCCGTTATAGTATTAGAATAGGTGGGAACTGCAATTCCGTGACCTATATCTATTTATAATGGAATATTACTCAATATTCAATACCAAAATGTTCTAAAATTGAATCGTGACAAGCCATTGCCTCAAATGCTCCTTCTGACATATCTTTATTCATATAGGTATATCTATGTTCGCAAATACTTGCACATTCTTTGACAATCAATTCGGCAAACTTTTCTCTCCAAACCTTGTCTACTGATTGGCAGACCGACAAAATTCGCCAAGGTTCGGCGCGCAAGCACATTTCTTCCGCCTGTTCAGCAAGTTCTCTAATCTTTTCATTCATTACAGTTTCTCCACAAAATGTCTTTCAAGATTATGTTCCTTTACATATCCCCAATAATTATAATGAATATATCCCCTAGACGCAAGTAATGCAGAGATAAACAATCTCATGATTAATGATAACTCAAGAACAGTAATATCATCTTGCGGAACATACATATATTTGGTCTTATTATCCTTACCATAAAGGTAAAGATCACCAATAGGTGTTGTAAATGAAACTGCTTGAGCGTCTGCAAAAGTAAATGTAGTATTTCCAGTATATGAAAATGTTGGAGTATCGGTAACTTTACTCATAACTTTTGACACTCCTTCTGCCACTTAGTACCAGAAATAGGATGCCAACATTCCTGATAACCATTTTCAATATATTGTTTAGTGGTTTCTCTGTTTGTCAATATTCCTGTTACAATACAAATAGTGACACCAACAATCAACAAACTGAATAAAATTACACCAAATTTATCGTGACTATTCATTACAGTTTCTCCACAATATCTTCACCAAATTGACCTGTCTTATGACAGTAAATACCATTACTGGTATACACACCACCAGTATACCCTTTCTGATAACATTGTTCGTTTATATGAACACTCATAGGCATTCCAACAAAAAGAATAATAATCATTGCAAAAAACAATAAACCCAAAAAACCAAAGAAAACTTTATCAAACCATGTATCAAACATTACTTATCTCCAATTACAAACTAATATAAATACATATTATACACCAAACTAGGTGTTTTTGTCAAGCACAAAAAATGCCATTCACAGTCCTGGCAGACTTAATGGCTCTAATACTAAACAGGAGTATCAGCAATGAATATTTATTACGTATATTTTTATCTCAGAGAAGATTTTACACCTTATTATGTTGGTAAAGGTAAAAACAAACGAATGTATTCATCAAATCACAGAATTAAACCACCAAAAGATAAAAATAAAATAATAATAGTTCAAGATAACCTTACAGAATTACAATCATTCATATTAGAAAGATATTATATCCGTTGGTTCGGCCGAAAGGATAATAGTACTGGTATACTTCGTAATATGACTGATGGTGGAGAAGGTGCATCCGGTACAATAATATCTGAAAAAACAAGAAAACAAATAAGTCAAAGGTTAAAAGGCAGAGTGCGAACCCCAGAACATAGTAAAAAATTATCAGAATCATTATTAGGGAAACAACATTCTGAAAACACCAAACAAAAACTGAGAGAATCTTGGATTACTCGTAAACTAACCGATTATACTGGACCAAATAAAGGTAAATTATTTACTGAAGAATGGAAACAGAAATTAAGAAAACCTAAAAATCTAAGTGACGAACAAAGAAAAAAAATGTCCGATAGGTTAAAAGGAAAAGAACCATCAAATAAAGGAAAATCCAAATACTATTATATTGATCCAAATGGTGATATATTTGGATCAGCCCCAGCTGCAGCTAAACACTATGGATACAAATCAAAAACCAGTATATGTTCCCTATGTGATGATCCGAAATCAAAATGGAAAAAGGTATTGATTTCGGATCATATAGTTACCTAGAAGCATAAAAAATATGGTCACCAATGATGGCAGTTTTCTTCATGGAAACATTCCAATATGGTGACGCATAATTTGCATGATAATGGTCAGTCGAGGATAGGTTTCGTACCCTCACTCCGTTTAGGAATGCCCTTACCGCATCCTTTGATGCCACCCAGGCAGAACCTCTTGGTTTCTTTTGTTCTTTCAGAGTCCAAGAGAATTGTTTATCCGCATGGATTACATTACAGAAACTATACCCCCATTTACCTGTCTCTGCTCGATTATAAACCGTCTGTAATACTGCGATCTTGCCAATATAAGATTGGTGTCCAGATTCGTAAAATACATTTTCAGCTAAACAAGTAAATTCCTTTTTATCAAACAATACAATTCTAGTCTTGTTATTATACAACCTCGGACCATTATATGTATTGATCGGGACCGGTGTTACCTCTGGTACCTTCTCAAGCGTTACCTCAACCTCACCTCGCTTCTCCAACCTGGATACTCTCTTTTCCAACTTAATGTCTGCAATAGAATTGGCCAACAGACCAACACTCAACAGAATAATAATACCATAATCACTTGTTTTCATAACTCACCAACTTGATTTATAATAAAACTCATACTGGTAAATCGGATGAGTATAAGACTTAGTTCCCAATTCTTTTGCTTGATTATAAGCATCAATAAGTGGTTGCAACATTCTCTTGGTATCTTCCAAGTCTGAAAAATACCAATCATCAATAACAGTATTGCCAAAGAAGAATCCTTCATGTGTAGGAAGTTTATCTTGAGCTACCTCAGCACTACCTGATTCCAGTACCTCACATACTACCTCATATAGTTCCTGAATAGATTCTGAACTGACATAGTATTCCTTACAATCATCTTCACCTTCTTGGACATTCTGAACAAACCAATTATGGATTGCATTAGCCTTGCGCCAATAACCTACCCGATAACTAACCTCTTTCACACTCCATTCTGGTACAAAGGGTGCAACAATATCCTTTACCTTGGTGCTCAATTCCTTATCTGCATCACCATATTCAGAAACATACCGTTTTGCAGTAAAATACATATCAAGACCCATTACTTTTCTCCTTTAATAACTTTATCAATCATTTCATCAAATTCACATAAACAATACTCAAATTCATCAATAGTTTCATCAATGGGCAAATAATCAAACTCAGGACACCAATGTTTATATTTACCTGTTAATACCTTACCATGATGATGAATACAATCTTCCTTCCATTCCTCAGAAATAGGTTTTAATTCTGTTATTTCCATTAGATTATCTCCCATTCCCAAAAACCATCATTTTCATTAAATTGATATTTTTTAGATTTATTACTGATAAGAATATAATCCCATTCTTCCGAATTTACTATATTCCTACTCTTCCAAATCATTTCTTCCGCATCTTTTTTGGATGATGGTCTATCATTGAATGTTCTAATACTACCGTCAATTTTATTGACGATTGTTAGTTTCATAATTAAACCTCCTCAACATCATCAATATCACCGAATTCTCGGTCAATTTCTTCAATATCACCGAAATTTCCTTCCATGAATTCAAGCCGGGCTTCTTCAAGGGTTTCAGCCTGAACAATGGTGGTAAAGTATACGGTTTCACTAAAAGTAACTTTAAACTCTTTCATAATATAACTCCTAAATTAAAAATCAATGCGTTGTCTCAAACTATGGATACATTCTATCACAATCCCAGAATTTGTCTAGCCCCTAAATGCGAAACAGACTGTTTCTTATTCGGAAACAATCTGTTCTGGTGTCGCTTTGGTCTTTTTGGTTCGGCGCCGTTTTTTGGTGGAAATTGGTTCTGTAACTTGTTGATTTTGTTGAGGTGATTCTACTGCCTGGCGTGTCTGGCGTGCTTCTTTGGTGTTTTCCTTGCTGACTGTCTTGGAATTCAAGGAGGCGCGCTCTATTGTTTTGAGTTCAAACAAATTAGAAAGCACTAATGCAAGGTCTTTGTGAGTCGTGGTTCTGCTGTATTTCCCACCATAACAGCAAATTGTTTTTGTGTTATTATACAGGAATGGTACCGTGTTAATAATGTTTATATGACCCGATGGCAATACTTCGTGGGTGAATCCTAATTCAGCAAATTCGTCTTTTGTCATATTAGTTTACGGTATTCATATAATGAACAACAACCAAAAAAAGAGCATGGATAAAATCCACACTCTTTCCGAGTAATACTTTGGTGCCGGCTGGATTGACTATTGACCCACCAATCCAAATTAAAGCAATCATTCTACTCAACATATGACACCAATACTATTTCATTTTGATTTCTTTTAATTCTTCTGCACCGTCTTTGATAAGCTTCTTTGCTTGATAGGTAGTAATAGGATATAGTTTATTTCTCTGGACTTTGTGGTATGTTCCATTAATTTTTCTTACTCGCATATACTTTCTTCTACTACTCTACTACTAACTAACTTTTATTACTATTGGCAACCAAGATAGTCCTTCCTTTAAAGGGAACAGACTATTTGGTTCATGCCATATAATAGTATCTTCGCCTATGTATTCACTCAAATAATACTCCGTATCTTTGGAATTCTTGGATAGATATTCAGTACCATATTCTGAATATATTCCAATTGTCCATTTAATTCCTAACATTAATCAATGTTACTCCAACTGGTCAAAGAGAATCGGAGAGTAATATAAATCCTCTGACCCGGATACTCCTGATACGTATTCACATGAAAACCACCACATTCCATGTTGTATTCTTTGGTAACAGTCGGTAGTTCCAACATACCACGAACACAATCCCTGATTATTCTACGGGCATAATGACGCATTTGACCAATAGACGGGACTCCATTAGTATTCCACCACTCCCATTCAAGCAATTCCATTACCTTATGACACTTTTCAAAGTCAAAGTAATCAATAATCTGTTCAATATCTTCATCCAAATCAAATACTTCACTCATGGTTATTCCTCTTGTTTTTTCTGGTATATTGTTTCTTACTCTTAAAAGTAACTGCCTTATTTACTTTGTGTGCAAATTTTGCAACAGGGTTATTGATATTCAAGTTCATGTCCCTCATTCATTATGTCACAATCATCAATAGCGAGCCACTTATCTTCATAAATGTCTCCGATATAATCTTGCTGGTATTTGTCAAAGATTGCATAACCCTTTTCAATACCCTGATTATCTATTACTACATCAACACTATAACGATTAAACATACTTAACGCTCCAATTCTTTAATTGTTGTTCCAGAATCTTTTTCTGCTTTTTCGTCAGATTAAGATTGTGCAAGGTATTAGCCATTACTGAATTAAAGTAACCGTAAGCGTAGGCATAACTTTTTTCACCGACACTTTCTACCGCACGCTCAAAACTAAGCTTTTCCAAACCATCAACAAAATCAACAATTTCAATACTCATAATATAATCTCCAATTATTGTGGGAGAACCCTTCTCTCACTTCATGTAAACTATTGTATCAGAAGGACGGAGGAAGTCAACCAGTCCGGACAGCTCATTTGTGAAACAATGCTGGCAGGTTTAGTGAACAACCGTCCGTGAGTCCGTGAGAGTCTATGCTCACGGACCCTGGTTGGATGCAAGGAGGAAGGAATTGGTGCGGTAAATGATTGATTCCTAATAGCCGTTGGCCAGTTCGGAGAGTGCTTTTGCCATGTCCTTTGCGTCCTCATGGGATAGGGATAATACTTGTTTTCCGTCTGATATAATGTTAATCACCGGAAACCCATCATCATTATATTCCTTTGATACCACATATTCAATATCAGTATCACCGAGAATAAGAATAGACTTAGAATATATCATATTAATTGCCTCTCAGAGCATTCCGATAAGAGAGAATATCAACCACAAACAGAATACCGAATAACGATAGGAAATGGGCAGTATTATCAATGGGAGATATACCAGCGGATATCATAATGAAACCAAATAACTGATACAGAATAAAAGTGACAATAAACATTAAAACTCCTATATAATATAAATAGTAATACCAATAAAAAATGGGTATCACGATGCTACCAACATCTATACCCTCTAATACTGTTAAGGAGTATCAGCATGAGTATATATGCTCAAATCAAAACTTGTTCAAAATGTGGTATTGAAAAATCAACGACTGATTTTTATAAATCTAAAACAACAAAAGACAAATTAAATGCTTGGTGTAAATCCTGCGTTAAAGATAATACACATAAAAACTATAAATTAAATGGTGACCGAATAAAACAACAAAAAAAGGATTATTATAATAAAAATAAAGAAATTTGTAATGAAAAATGCAGGTTATACTCAAAAAATAATAGAAAAACTATTAATGAGAATAAAAGAAAATATCACAATAATAGAATTTCTATTGATCCCCTGTATAAATTAAAACACAATTTAAGAACACTAATAAGAAATAGTATTAAAAAGAAAAAATTCCATAAAAATACAAAAACACAAGATATATTAGGTTGTGATTATAACACACTAAAAGAACATTTGGAAAACCAATTTGATTCTAATATGAATTGGGGTAACCAAGGAACATATTGGGATATTGACCATATAATACCAACATCATCAGCCAAAACGGAAGAAGAATTGATAAAACTCAATCATTATACCAATCTCCAACCATTAGAATCATATTATAATAGATATGTGAAGGGGTCTAATATTCAACCACCTCCTTAATGAAATTCATAATCCCTTGAATTATAATAAATGTTGCCATTAGATAGAATATATCCCATCCGTGAATACCATAATGTCTACTCATAATGAATCCAATGGCCCAGTAACCAACCAAATCAACAATAAATGAGCCCCATTTTTTCATTATTCTACTCCATAATGTAGTTTAGCGGCTACCAATACATCATTAATACTGATGAATGATTGTTGTTCTGCTACTGCCTTTTCAGTAACCCTTTTGCAAGGCAATAATAGTAGTCGGGAAGTAAAATCTTGGAATAGGGTATGACTTCTGAAACCACTCTCAATCTTATCTACCCGAGCGGTAGTAATCAGATTAGTACCTCTCTTATAAGTAGCTACTGTCAATTCCAGTTTATCACCAAAACGAACCGAATCTTCAGCAGTCCAACCCAATGATTTTGACTTAAATACTTTCATAATATAATCTCCAATTAAACTTTAATATAATCATTCAAATCAATTCTAATCAAGGCACGATATTCCTTGATACTAATCAAACCTTTATCCCACATTTCAAACAACCACCGGATCCAACCATTGAATACCATATTCGGTGTATCTTGATATTGTTTAACGGGGTCAATAAACCTATCCATATACTGATTAACAAAGATTTTCTTTTCAAACTTTGTCATAATAATCTCCAATTACTTATAGCAGACAGAATAGTTTACTACCTTTGTGAGATAGGTTTGCGTATTTTTCATAACTGCTTCTGCAAAATCTACTGCCTTATCAAAGGATTTAAAAGCTGTACCGACTTCCTTATTAAAGTCATATTGCGGTTCAAAATCGCAATGGTATTCAAGGGTGACGAAAAACTGTTTATTTGTATTCATAATATAACTCCAAAATTCAATGGTTGACTCAATTTATGGTGTTATTGTCTCACAAAAAAACGATCCTGTCTAGCCCAAAAGCGTGAAGCAGTCTGCTTCGCCAGGAGAAACAATCGGGACTGGTGGGTGACGGGTGCTGGCAGGAAATCAGACAAAATCGGTGCTGCAAGTGATTGATTTATAAGAGCAGAATGGTGCACCAGGTGTGTTCTGGTACATTCTAGTCAATTTGTCTTGCTGGGTGCTCCAGGATACAAGGAGGTGCGCCAGCAGAAATGAGAATTATTCTTGTTTAGGATGCCCGAGCATTATTTTTCTATGGGGTTTTCCACCAATATCACGGGTATAGTAATTGGTACCCTTTTCTTTTGTTACCTTTTTGCCTGATAATAGTTTTTCTGCTCTGTCTGATGATACTTCTGGATGCCCTTGGTTTCTGGATATCTTTTCTACTGCTCCAGATACTTCAGCCCATGCTCTTTTTTGAGTATTATCTTCCAGATTAGTTTTCTTGAAATCGGCAGAACCTTGTTTAGTACCATCAGAACCAGCTGCAATTAGTTTTCTGCCATGAGATTTCTTGTATATTGAAACGGCAGTCAATTTACCCTTTCTTTTGGTTGCTTTGATTAATCCATTAGTAATATCATGATGAATTGCTTCGGATTCTTCTTTGGAACCTGATTCTAACCCAGCATACCCTCCAATGGTACTGTATGAATTATGGAGCATATCATGTATTTCCTGACGGTGTTTCTCACGAAAATCTTCATGCTCTGGATTAATACCGATAGACAATACTTTTTCAGTAATAAAGAGCTTGAATGATTCCATGATAGTGCCGTAAATAATAGTATTTATTATTACCAGCAATCCGGATCAAAAATTTCCGGTTCAAATTCAATATCTTCATCATCCAAATCTATATTCGGATTGAAATTACCATATTTCTTATTATACAACCGACCATTATCAAGGATTTCATCCTTTGAATAGTCATACTCAGTTCCGTTATAATCTTTATAATTTGTCATTTTACTATTTCCTCCACACTTCTAATTTCTTCAAAATAATTATCAATTTGTTCTGCACCAGCAAACTGGCCTTCATAAAATAATTCTTTTGCTTCTTCAGCAGAATCAGCTTCAACTTCGGTTGAATACCATACCGTTTCTGCCCATTGAATTTCAAACTTTGCCATATTCATTATCTCCTAATTAAGTATAAACCTGGAATCCACCAAACTGGATAATCTTTTCTTCAACCCGATAACCAGCATCATCGGTATATTCATCAAATTCAAAACCAGTATTGAAATCCTTTTTAAAGGTCTGGAATACTGCCAGGCCTCTAATCTGTGCAGTAGTATAAGATTTATCCCGAATATCTGACTTCAGAATACAACCAATACTACCAGAATCTACAGAGCAAGAATAACCAAAATCGGTATTATATACACCATCACCATAATTGGTAGAATATAGTGCAAACTTACGGCCATCCTTTAGTGTAAACTCACCTTCTAAACCACGACCTACGGAATCTTCTGGATATAATAGTTCACATACTTCATCCCATACATCGTGCATTACATACGCCAAATCACCAATATAGTATTCACCTGATTTCATCATAATATATCACCATTCAAATAAAGAAATAACAAAAGCACCCAGAGACAATACTGAAAAGGTATTCACCTCTGCTGGATCATCCCGGCGAGTAAAGGCAATAAAAAGGAATACCAGAAACATAACAATAAACAAATCATTAACCATAATAATCTTCAAAAACTACACCAATACCTTTACCCATCCAAGTATTAACTTCACCATAATACATTTTGGTATAATCACCATTAGTATCGCGGTAGATAACAGTATCATAACCCAATGATTTATACTTGTCCAATACCCTTTCGGCATCATTAGTAATGGACATTCCATCACCATTATCTTCCAACCATACTGTTTTAGTTTTCAAATCATCAGTTATTTGTCTATAGGACATAAATCACCTAAAATTAAGATTCTACCGGAAATACTTCAAGAAGTTTTTCAGTAAGTAATTCAACCAGTTCTGGATCCCTATAACCATAATTGTCGGGAACATTAAGATTGTATACAGGTTTATCATAACCATATTCCTGCATCATATTCTTAACCATAGTTTCCTGACGATTATCCATTACTACTACAGAAGAACACCATTCTAACAATACTTGGTCAACCAATAACAGAGCATATTCATCATTCAAACCAGCAGCGCGGGTATTATGATTCCAAGGATTATTGGAAAGGATCCAGGCGCAAGTAGGTGAACGAAGTAACCCAGCAGAACAACATACCAGAGTCCTAGGGTTTTCATTCTGATACATATTGTGACAATTTCCTAAACGATTTCTTGTTGACATTTTAAATTTCCTCTTGATTTCTTAAACTATGGGAAGATTGTATCAGAACCGTGGAGGATTGCAAGCTCTCCTAGGGAAACAGTCTGCTAACTCTGGTGAAACAGTAGGTCACCGGCGTCCTTCGGGAAGGTTGATCCCCAATCCGCAATAAATTGCTTGTTGGTTTCTTCATTAATACCGTCTACCGAAGCAATATAGTATTTGATACCATCATATTCATCATTAACCTGTACAATACCAACATTGTTACGGCCACAAAACCACATTACATCAAGTATTTCCATTATACGACCTCAATTAGACCAGATTGCAACCAGAATTTGCGTTGGAATTAACACAAAAGACAGTAGAAACAACCAAGTAAATATAGTTCCAAGGATATCAGATACCTTCCTATTCACACTTGTCACATTATGAATCATTGCTCCCGCAAATAAAAACACCACGGTAAGCAAATATACTGTATTGGCGATTTTATCAAACATTATGCAGCCTCTTGGTAAGGGTCCTTATACTTTTCTTCATTAATAATAAATTCAAGGTCATGCCAATCACCATTATAGCATACTGACCATACATTATCTTTGGTGAAAAGGTATTCATATTCATTATATTGATGATTCTTTTCATAATCATCAAAATCAGTATAAGCACGAGCTTCGGTTAATGCTTCACCACGATAAGCATAATAAGTGGTATACTCTTGGTTCTCAAATGATACCGGAGTATCCGATACCTTTGGACGTAGTGAAGAAATATCACCGTTTGAAAGCAGATTCTCTACTGCTTCACGGGTGTTATAGTATTTCTGAAGAATAACACCATTATGTGAGATA